>Ga0302140_10000791_pt1 | contig 41626 bp, 39 predicted proteins | sample I_Bog_E1_1_FD_202095 | JGI IMG/M metagenome (GOLD analysis project Ga0302140, IMG submission 202095) | Peat permafrost microbial communities from Stordalen Mire near Abisko, Sweden - I_Bog_E1_1 | ecosystem: Environmental > Terrestrial > Soil > Wetlands > Peat | place: Sweden: Abisko, Stordalen...
TCTTCGCTCGTTAGCTAAGAAATCGGAAGGAACCTGCTTGCGGCTTAAGACCGAGGGCAGCAAACTTTTAATTTTATCGAAGGGGGTTGATTAGGGCAAACGGTCGGTTCCGCAATGGTCGGTTCCGCAACCAGGCAACGCGCGTTCGCAAAATTGATTCGGGAGGATGAAAGTGGCGTCCTCCCGTACAATTCCGATGTGGCGATCCTGGACGCTCTACATCGCATGACGCATGGCGGCGAATCGCTGGCGCGCACGGAAGCGCGCGAAGTGATGGCGGAAGTGCTCGCAGGAAACTGTACCGACGCACAGATAGCGGCGCTGCTCGTGGCTTTGCGGATGAAGGGCGAATCGGTGGAAGAGATTGTCGGTTTTGCCGAGGCTATCCGCGCGGCAGCGACGCCCTTCCCGAACTCTTTTTCTGGCGGAAATTCCAGCCCACTCGATTTGAGCGGCACCGGTCGCGAGGCGCTGTTCGAAGCATCCTTCGATAACGACAGCTTGGTGGACACCAGCGGCACCGGCGGCGATGCGGGCGGAACGTTCAATATCTCCACCGCTACCGCATTCGTAACGGCGGGAGCGGGCGTTCGCGTTGCGAAACATGGCAACCGCGGTATCAGTTCGAAATGCGGTTCAGCCGATGTGATGGAGGAGCTAGGCGTGAATATCCAGCTGTCTCCCGAACGCGCCGCACAATGCTTGCGCGAAGTTGGAATCTGTTTCTTGTACGCCCCTAATCTGCATTCTTCGATGCAGCAGGTGCAGAAGGTGCGGCGCGAACTGCGGCTGCGCACCATGTTTAATCTGCTCGGCCCTCTCACCAATCCGGCGCATGCTTCGGGGCAGGTGGTGGGTGTGTATGCACTGGAGATCGTGGAGAAGCTCGCCGAGGCGCTCAGCATGTTGGGTCTGCGCCGAGCTCTCGTGGTGCATGGCCTCGATGGGCTTGACGAGATTACGATCACGGGACCTACGCGCGTTGCCGAAGCTCGCGACGGGTCGGTGAGAATGTACGAGGTTGACCCGGAGGGGTTCGGGATAATGCGTGCAACACTCGCTGACATTTCTGGCGGCGATGCGGCCGAAAACGCGGCGATTATTCGCGAGGTGCTCGGGGGAAAAAAGAGTCCGCGCCGCGACGTGGTTTTGCTGAACGCGGCCGCCGCGCTAGTCGCGGCTGGACGGGCCGATCATCTTGCGGAAGGAATTCCACTGGCTGCGCGTTCTATCGATTCCGGAGCGGCCGCCGCTAAATTGGACGCACTGGCAAACTTCGCAAAAGCAGAGAGGATGTAACTCGCCATGTCTTGTGTGCTCCGAGCGCGTGGCCCTCATTTCGATGTGGACGCATTTCTGAAGGCTTCTTCCCTCGACGCTCTGACGGCGTTTCATCGCGGAGAGGCGCACTTCGAAGCCTCGAGCCTGAGCCGCAGAGGCAGTTGCTCTGGAATGAATATCAGCGTGAGTACACGGGAGTCTTCCGATCTGAAGGGCTTGGTGGGAGATGCAATCCGATTTCTCACGGACAATGGAGCGGAGTTGCGGCGACTGCGCGATTTCCCTGGCTTGCAAAGGATGGATCTCGATTTTCCCGTCGAAGCTCGGGACCAGGTGTTTCAGTCCGATTCATTTCCTCCGCATCTGCTCTCGCTTTTGGGCGAGTTGCGGATTGGGTTGGTAGTGTCACGATCTCCGGCGTACCGGGCGGCCGAGGAACAAAGTTTTAGGGAGCAGTAGTACGAAGAATAACAATAGATAGAAGGTCAGCGAAGGATTCCGTGACCAAAACTATCGCTCGCCAGACCCTTTCGTATTCGCATCGCTGTTTTCAATCTTGAATGAATTGTTCGTGATGTCACTCTCCGGCACGCTGCCGTCGTTGATCACGATTTCTTCTGGAGCTTTCGGAACTTCCACACGAATCACGCCACTGCTCTTGCCGCGTACGACGATGCGTTTGCTGATTTCGCCTCCGCTGAATTTTACGGTGACCGGAACTTCCGCTCCGGTCCCACCCTGATTTTCTACCGTAATCGTGACCATGAATCCCTCGGGCAGCGTCTTGCGGGTGAATGCGGACGCCACTTTGAAGTCGGGCAGTCCGCGGTCACGATAGACCCAGTCGTCGAAGAACCATTCCAGGTCGCGCTGAGTTTGCGCTTGAACAAGGCGCTGCATGTAGGACGGTTCTTTGTCCCGATCAGGCTGGTATGAGGCGAAAGCTTTCTTTAGCGCGGGTTCGCCGAGCATGTCACGCAGCATCCACCAGACGTACATGGCTTTGCTGCGATAGAGTTCCTCGTCGTTGGTGTTGACCAAAGATCTAGCGGCCTCGTCTTCATTTCTTGCGACCGTGTTTTTTGCCACCGTCTGTTTTTCGAATGCGGTCAAGGCGGCGCTGTGCGTCTCCATATACTTCACCGCCGCCTGGCGACCGCTCTGCTGCTCCAGATAAAGTGCCTGGGCGAAGTGAGCCACACCTTCGTTGATCCATTGACGCGGCGAGGAGAACGCGGCATGGGTCAGTTGATAGGTTGCGAGCAGTCCCGCGACCTTGAGATCCATGCTGCTCAAGGGGGTAAGCAGTAGAGAGCCGCTGACGAATGAAGCAGCGTCGGGTTGCGACAACTCAGCGGTTTGTGCGTTGTCGCGAGCGGCTCCAAACCATTCGGCCACTAAGGGAAGAATTTTTGCGCAAGCGTCGGCGTAGCTTGAAGCGGACGCATCGTGCCCGAGCAGATATCGAATTTCCATACCGGGTCGCTGTAACAAGTCATAGCTCGCCACAACAAACGTTGGCAGGAGAAATCCGAGGGGAAGGTAATTACAGTCTGTGTTGGAGGTCTGCAGGCTTGCCTTTTCCGCCAAGGCCTTGTCGGCTGCCACATGGCACGAGACGGGATTCACGATTGTTTCTGATGCGCGCTCCGCGGCATCCTGGGAAATGTTCAAATTGAAATGAAGATGCACATGGGAAGCAGCTTCGCGCTGTTTCCATCGCCCTAGCGGCCCAAATGAATTATCCGTGTCGGTGAGATCTTCCGCTTCGGTTGCGATGGGATACCAAGCCACGTAACCGGCGCCGCGCACCGCCGTAAATTTTGGGCCGATCTGATCCCAGTCTGAAGCGCGAGCCACGTCCTCCGGCGCGCCAATCCGCGTAAGACGCGTGGCATCGGGCACGATTACGCCTTCATAACCGATCTCCAGCTCGATGCTGCCCTTGGGCGCGATCCCATCGGGCAGCGACACTATCGCCTCAGAGAGCGCCCCGGTGTGATCGATATCGGAGGTGTAAAGCTGGGAAACGAATTGCAACTGCTTTCCACCGGCCGTGATTGAGCGCCAATCGAGGGAAGACGAAATCTGCAGGACCGCGACCTTCTGCGGAGTGGGTGAATCGTTGCGAAGTTTGATCTTGCCGCGAACTCCCAGGCGTTGCTGGTCTGGTTCGATGCGGACATTGAGATCGTAGTCAGTAAAAGTGAAAGCTTCGCGGTCAACAGCAAATGCATTCACCACGGAGGCGGAGAGAACTGAGAAAAGGAAAAAGGACAGGCAAAGCAACTTCATTTCGCACCCACGGAAGCCTCGCTGTCTTTTTCTTTATGCTGGCTGCGGACTTTCGCTTGCGCGCGATCCTGGTCCGGATCTTTTTCGCGATCTTTATCTCGATCTTGCGCGCGCCTCTGCCGCACAATTTCGTACATCACCACCGCGCCCGCTACGGACACGTTCAGTGAAGGAACTTTTCCGAGCATCGGAATCGAAACCAGGAAGTCGCACTTCTTTTTGACCAAGTCGTGCAGACCCTTGCCCTCGGCGCCCAAAATCAAAGCGCAATCCATGTTGTAGTCAAGGGCGTCGTAGGTCTGCTTGCCGCGCTCGTCGAGACCGACGGTCCAGATATTGCGCTCCTTCAATTCTTCGACGGTACGCGCGATATTCGTCACGCGCGCGATGGGTAGATGTTCGCTGGCTCCGGCGGAGGCCTTGGTTACGGTTCCTGTCACTGCCGTCGCGCGGCGCTCGGGAATTACGACGCCGTCCGCGCCGGCGGCATCGGCCGTGCGCAATACTGCGCCGAGATTGTGCGGATCTTCCACGCCATCAAGCACCACGACCAGAGAATAACGCCCGCGCTTGGCGCCGACCACGTCATCGAGATCGCTGTATTGCTTGGCGGAAGTCACGGCCACCACGCCTTGATGCGCGGCGTTGCCGGCCATGCGGTCGAGTTCCACGCGAGTGAGAAAACGCACCGGGACACCCAATTTGCGGCAGTCCTCGATCATACGCTGCAGGCGAATATCGTGGCGCTCCTTCGCCATGCCAACCCATTGGAAAGCGCGCCCGCGGGCCTTGAGCGCCTCGGTGACTGCGTTGATGCCATAGATATAGTTCATAAGAAGCAGTGGTGAGTGGTTAGTAAAATCAAAACTTCTAGTTCGACGGTATCCGATATTTAAGTGTATCGAAAGCTGGGGCGCGGTGCGGGCTCAGGGCAATGTTTGCAGGAAGCGGACTATGTGCGTCGGTTCGGGACGCGCCGTATAGTCTTCGTTCGCCGACGCGTAGACCACGGTGCCATCGCTGGCGATGATGTAGGTCGCAGGAATCGGCAGCTCCCAACTGGTGTCGCCGTTCACGAGGGGCAGGTTGACGAAGGCGCGTTGATAGACAGCTTTCTGTTCGTCCGGGACCCGATAGGTCAGGCCGAACTGGCGGGCGATTTTATTCCCGGCATCGGAGAGCAGCGGAAAGCGCAGCCGGTGCTGGTCGCGCATGAAGAAAGATTGCTTCACCGTTTGCGGAGAAACGGCGACGAGGGTTGCGCCAGCCTGTTCGATCTCCGGCACGATGAGGTTCATAGCTTCGAGCTGCGCGACGCAGAAGGGGCACCAGCGGCCGCGGATGAAGTGGAGTACGAGTCGGCCTTTCGCGAGCGGCGCCGATGAGGAAACGCTCCTGCCATCGTGATCGGGAAGCTGGAACTCCGGAATCCTTGCGCCGACTCCGAGAATATTTTCAGCTAAATGTTTTTGCTTCAAGTCCGCGATGGCTCGCGCGTGAACCGCCTGCGTCTCTGGCGGAACGTACTTTGCGATCAGTTCCTTGCGCTCGGCAAAGATGTCGCGCAGCGGACGAATGTCAGTGTTCTCGCCGGCTTCTTGGAGGGAGCGCCATTTCATAAAGAAAGTGATCAGTGGATAGTGGTCAGTGATTAGTGATCAGTAAGGGCAGTCAACTGACCACTAATCACTGATCACTTTGTTCTACATTCCCGGCAACTTCATCCCCGCCATTCTTCGCGCGAAGCTGGGCTTGCCCATTTGCTTGAACATTTTTTTCATTTGGGCATATTGGCGGAGGAGGTTGTTGACTTCCTGCACGGTGGTGCCGGAGCCGCGGGAGATGCGTTTGCGGCGGCTTCCGTTGATCACTTCGTGATGATTGCGCTCGTGCAACGTCATCGAGTTGATGATGGCCTCGACGCGGTTGATCTGTTTTTCATCCACGCTGTCGGCGGCTTTTTGCAGTCCGGAAAATGGACCGATGCTGGGCAGCATGCCGATGAGGCTCTTCATCGATCCCATTTTTTTTACCTGCCGCAGCTGGTCGCGAAAATCTTCGAGCGAGAAGCCATCGCCGGTGAGCGCTTTCCTGGCCATCTCCTCGGCCTTCTTCTTGTCGATTTGCGATTCGGCGCGCTCGATTAGCGAAAGAATGTCGCCCATGCCGAGAATGCGGGAGACGATGCGGTCGGGATGAAAGGGTTCCAGGGCATCGTACTTTTCGCCGACGCCAATGAATTTGATGGGCTGGCCGGTGACCTGGCGGATGGAAAGCGCCGCGCCACCGCGAGCGTCGCCATCCATTTTTGTGAGCACGATGCCGGTGAGCGCGAGCTTTTTGTGAAACTCTTCGGCGGAGCGCACCGCATCCTGACCGGTCATAGCATCGGCGACGAATAAAATCTCCGACGGGTTCAGCAGCTTCTTCAACGACTGCATCTCGTCCATGAGATCGTCGTCGATGTGCAGACGTCCGGCGGTGTCGACGATCAGCACATCGCATCCGGAAACGATGGCTTCGCGGCGGGCTTCTTTCACCAACCGCTCAACCGCTTGCGTGAGCTGAGCTGGCGTGGTCGCGTCGCCCACTTCGCCTTCGTAAATCTGCGCCTTGACGGCTTGCGCCACAACTTTCAACTGCTCGCGCGCGGCGGGACGGTAGACGTCGACCGAAACCAGCAGCGGACGGTGGCCTCCGGTCTTGAACCAATTCGCCAGCTTGCCCGAAGTTGTGGTCTTGCCGGAGCCTTGCAGTCCGGCCATCAGCACGACCGTGGGCGGCTGCGAGGCGAACTTCATGCGCGCCGTGTCTTTTCCGAGGGTCTCGACCAGTTCGTCCCGGACAATCTTGATGACCTGCTCGCCGGGAGAAAGCGCGGCCAGCACTTCCTGACCAACGGCCTTGGCCTGGATGCGGTCGATTAATTCTTTGACGACTTTGAAGTTGACGTCGGCTTCAAGCAGGGCGAGACGGATTTCGCGCAGAGCCTCGGCGATATTTTCTTCGCTGAGGCGAGCTTGGCCGCGAAGAGACTTGAACGCACGTTGCAGTTTTTCCTGAAGATTCTCGAACATAGTGAGTGATCTATTTTAGCAGCGAGGTGTCGAGTTCCGCTTTAGACCTGAAGCGAGTCGAGCTTCGCTCGACCGGACAGCCGGGGGAGGCTGTCCCCACATAAGTCTCATATCTTTGGTCTGCGATTCAAAAATGAAAGATCAGATCGCTGGCTGCCGTGACTTGATTTTGAGCCCGACCGTTATCATAAGCTTTATGATCCCAGGCGCGTTCGAAGCGCAATTCCGGACGCAGTTGCACCGTCGTTCCCCACCAGTGGCACCACATGATCGTGTTCTCTGAGTACCGGGTCGGATAGCCGGTGCGCTGGCCTTTTTTGTCATCCAAGAAGTCCGTACGAAACGATATGAAGTTGTGTGCTGAAAGTTCTTTCTGAAGAAAATTAACCGCGGCATATTCCGGAGCGGTGCAACGCTGTTTCCCGGGCAGGCAGTAGGCGGGATTCGCACCGAGTTCCGGCGCAATCGTGCCTCCAATCGCAGGGACCTCGCGTTCGTACATGTACCAGGACTCGGTGGCCATGTGCACCGTCTTCGAGAATTTGTGGTACCAGGTGACGTCATACTGTTGCACATTGTTGTAAGCGTACTTCGCATGGTTAATGCCGTTGGCGCAGACATAAAAATTGTCATTCACCGAATTGGTTGTGTAGCTCAGACATCCTGTGCCGGAAGGCTCTGCATCCTGCGCCCACAAGGCAACATCGTGGCCGCCGGTGATGCCGCCTTGTACCAGCCACTGGTCGTTCAGTTTCACCGTCGCCATCAGACCTGTGTCGGTAAATGGATCGATGGCATACAACAACGAATGACTGAAGATGTAGTTGTTGGGCGCAAGTTGGGCCTCGATGCCGGGCACCGAGATGAAGCGTCCGAAGCGGAGATTCATTCCGTCCGCAACCTGCGGTATATAAATATCGACATACTCGAGCGTCGGATCGAAACCATACTGATGGTGATCTTTCAGCAACTGGCTGCTGCCGTAACCTTTCCCCGTCGTGTATCGATAATCGGTTCCGTAGAGCCCGGTCAGGTGATAGCCCCAGTCGACGTGATCGCGCTGCACGGAATCCGGGAGGCGCTCGGCATAGAGAACGAATTGATTGAGTTCGAAGCGATTGGAATAGACGTCGTTGGCTTCCGGCGCATTGCTATTCGTGGAGCTGCTGAAGTTCAGGGAAGGATCGATCCATCCATAAATCTTGCTGCGGCTTCGGGCGCCGTTGATCGCGGTCATCAGCGGATAACTGTTTCCGTCGGGCTCTCCGATCACCGGCGAACCGCCGTAGGACCAGTCAGAATTTGGAAACGGCGGCGAGTCCAGCGGAGACGGAAGGCCGCGGCGCGGAGGTGAAGAAGAAGAGGACGCTGATGAAGAAGCAGCAGGCCACCAGTCTTGGCGATAGAAGTCTGCCCAACGCTGGAAGAGGTTTTTCGAGTCGGGCGCGGTTTGTGGTGCAGAGTCAGGAACTTGCTGTGATAACGAAAGACCGCGGGAGAGAAATACGAAGGCTGCAATTAACGAAAGACTTAGGCGACAGAGACCGCGTTTTGAATCCATGAATGGAAGGCGCTATGGCCAACTTAGTTTACAGGGCCCGGCGCTGAGGCTGACGCGATCCAGATCCAGTGATCACGACCCAGTTTGAATCTTCTTGGCTAACTTTGCGGCCTTTTCTTCCCGACCTTTGCGGTTAAAGGGCGTTTTCTGCCCTCCTTGCTGCAAGAGCAAAAGATCTTAACCGCAGAAGTTCGCGAAGAAAGAGCCGCAAAGATCGCGAAGAATTCCAAGTTGGGGCATTACCGATCCGCGCACGGTCTTGCCTTCAGCCTGAAATCAAGCCATGATGGTGGAAGCTATTTCGATCATAGATGCGCGGACAAATCAATGCGCACCAGCGATGATTCCTAATCCTCTAGCTTTAATCGCCGAAGTCACGCACCGCTGCCCGCTGCATTGCGTTTACTGCTCGAATCCGTTGGAGCTGGCGGTGGTGAGTTCGGAACTTTCCACCGAGGAATGGATTGACATTCTGCAGCAGTGCGGCAGGTTGGGAATGCTGCACGCGCATTTCACCGGCGGCGAACCGCTGGCGCGCCCGGACCTGGTTGCCCTCATCGACGCAGCGCGAAGCGCCGGCCTTTATACGAATTTGATCACTTCAGGGATCGGGCTCGCTGAAGCGCGATTGACGGCGCTGGTCGAGGCCGGGCTTGACCACATTCAGCTTAGCCTGCAGGATTCCCGCGAGGACTCCGCCAACTGGATTGCCGGAGCCAAGGCACACGCTCACAAAATTGAATTGTCGCGCATCATTCGACGGCACAAGATTGCGCTCACGGTGAATCTTGTAATCCACCGGCAGAATATCGACCATCTCGAAGAGATGATTGCTTTCATCGAGCAGCTTTCGCCGGAACGAATCGAGATCGCGCACACGCAATATTATGGTTGGGCCCTACAGAATCGCGCGGCGCTGCTACCCACGCGCGCACAGCTCGATCGAGCGGTGGAAACCGTTGCGGCGGCGGATGCACGTCTGGCCGGACGCATCCGCATTGATTCGGTTGTCCCGGATTACTATGCGCGTTTCCCCAAGGCTTGCATGGGCGGGTGGGGACGTAGATTGATGCTGATCAATCCATCGGGAAAGGTTCTGCCCTGCCACGCCGCGGAAGTGATTCCCGGCCTGGCGTTCGAAAATGTTCGCCAGCGAAGCCTCGATTTCATCTGGCGGGAGTCTCCGTCGTTCCAGCGTTTTCGCGGAGAAGAGTGGATGCCGGAACCGTGCCGCAGTTGTGACCGTCGTGCGGAAGACTTTGGAGGATGCCGGTGCCAGGCGTTGTTGCTCACCGGCGATGCTTCCGCTACCGATCCGGCATGTTCGCTCGCACCTGCGCATCACATCATCGAAGCGGCATTGCTCGAAGCTAATTCTGCTGCGGAGGTTTCGCAGCCGGTCTCCGCAACGTCGTTCGTGCAGCTGCAGCAGCGTGCCGGGGATCTATGGAATTACCGGACGAATCCTGAGTAAGACAGACTGAGTGGCATAGTAAGACGCGCTACCTGGGCGAATCACCAGCGCAGGCCGATGGTCACCGGACGCACGTCGGTCGTAGTACTGTTCCCTGAACCGTGCATGAACCGGAACTCGGCAAAGAGTTCGACGCCGCTGGGAGTCTTGCGGGTGATGCCGGCGCCGAAGTTGTATCCGAAATCGTTTTGGGTGGAATTGACGAAGCTGCCACTGAGCGGAATGCTCACGTTGGCGCAGGAGCCCCACCACTCAAAAAAAGGATTGCACGACGAACCCGGGACGGCCGTATCGGTGCTCAGGCTTCCTGCGCGGTGAAGAAAAGCGGGACCGAATACCAAATATCCGCCTGCCGATTTGGTCACTGGAATATTGATGATGGGGTCGACGGTGACGGCGAGAAGATAACTGGAAGCGCTTTGAGCCTGCGCCAGTGCCAGCGCAGACTGCCGAAGCGGCAGATCGGCGGCGATGAAGTCGGCGCGCAGTCCCAAATATTTATTGGCGTTACGCGCCACGCCAACCGTTCCCAGGTAGCCGCCTTCTCTCACGAACGAACGAGTGGCGCCGCTCTCCAGACTGGCGCCGACGCCGACATCATAGGTCCAGTTTTTGTAATCCTTAGGCTTCGCTTTTCGCCGGGAAGTGGATTCTTCAGCGGGCTCCTGATCGCTCGGCAGGGGCTGCTGTGCGGCAGGCTGGGTGCCGGTTGGCGGAGCGTCGGGGGATGGAACCGTGGCGGGCGAAGTCGCGGGAGTTTGTCCTGCGGGATTGGTTTGCGCGAAGATTCGCGACCCCGGCAAAATGATCAGACTCAACAGCGTCAGCGCACTTACCCACGCGAACTTTTCCCACGCGAACTTTTCCCTGGCGAACTTTCCAATCATCCATTCTCCTCCCATAACCGGGCTTGGTGGCGGACCATAGCGCTCGGCATGGAAAGGCGCCGTTGGTGTAAGGCTCCGCGTGTGATTCCTCGCACGAAGGTGATGTTGTCCTTGCTTGCGGTGGGAACGCATTATATTACCAACTTTGATGCGAACTGTGTCTGCCAAGCCGCCTGCCGTGCCCGTATCGACCTTTCCACTTCGTGCAGTTACAGTCGACAAGTATGATGGGAAGGAATCTGAAAGACTGAGCGAATCAAGCATAGAGTACAGCTTGGACAAACCTCTGCCAGAGACGTTGCCGACCGGTTTCCCTTCCAGCGAAGGAAAAGCGGTCGCGCGCGTTGCACTGATTGGTTTCGGAAACGTCGGCCGTTCGGTCGCAAAGATTCTATGCGAACCGAAGAGCGAGAATAGCGGACTGGAGCTGACCCACATCTTCAATCGGAATGCCGCTCGCAAGAAGCAGAGCTGGGTTCCGAGTCACGTGATCTGGAGCGAGGATCTTCAGTCCATTCCGCAGTGCGGGGCTGACATTATCGTTGAGTTGATCGGTGGATTGCATCCGGCGGAAGACCTGGTGCGCAGGGCGCTGAACGCAGGCAAGTCGGTGGTCACGGCCAACAAGCAGCTCATCGCGCGTCATGGCACGGAGTTGCTGCAACTGGCCAGCGCGAAGGGTTGCCAACTGGAGTTTGGAGCGTCCGTCGCCGGCGGGGTGCCGGTGCTCCCTGCGCTCCGAACCGGTTTGTGCGGCGACCGGCTTCACGGCATCGCGGGCATTCTAAACGGGACCTGCAATTACATTCTCAGCCGGATCGAAAGCGATCGCATCCCTTTTAGCGAAGCTCTGGAAGAGGCGCAGGCGCGTGGCTACGCGGAGGCCGACGCCAGCGAAGACCTGGATGGCGGCGATGCCCGCGCCAAACTGGCGATCCTCGCGCTGGCCGGGTTGCAGGTGCAAGTAGCGCCATCGGAAATTCGCGCCCGCACGATTCGGACCATCGAAGCGGTCGACTTCGATTACGCGGCTGAGTTAGGTTGCACTATCCGGCAGATCGCGCGCGCCGACTTGAAAGATAACTTATTGTTTGCCGAAGTCGGCCCCAGCCTGGTTCCTGCGCCTTCGCCCTTCGGACGCGTGCAGAAAAATCTGAATATGGTCTTGACCTCCGGGGAGTACGGTGGCGACGTGGCTTTTCTGGGAGCCGGCGCGGGAGGAGATCCCACGGCAGTCGCGGTGGTTTCCGATTTGATGTCGGTGGCGGAGAATCTTTCAGAAGGGCCCCGCACGCATCGTCCGCTGCAAATTCCTTCGCCCAGGGTGAGCTGCGATTTCGAAACGCCCTGGTATCTTCGCTTCGTGGTGAAAGATCAGCCGGGCATCATCGCGGGGCTGGCAGCCATTCTCTCGGCACACTACCTGAATATCGATGCTGTGCTGCAAAAGCCGGGCTTCGAGAAAACGGCGTTGCCGTTCGTGATCACGCTTGAACCTTGCAGCGACGCGCAACTTCAGCCCGCGCTGCAGAAAATGTCGGAGATGGATTTTTCGCTGCGGCCCTGCCTGTGTTTGCCGATCCTGCGGTGAGCCCGATCCTGCGCTAAGACAAAGACCAGTGATCGGTAAGGTTGTATGCGATTCTTACCGGTCACCGGTTCACTCGTCCGATTATTTCCAGAAAGGATTTTTCAGTCCCGGCGGACCGAGAGCCCTGTCAATCCTCGCCTCCGTGCCCTTGTCGTCCGATATCTTTTCATCGAGCAAACGGGAGGATGGCGCACTGAGTTCCTCGGGCTCATAGGCGGGATTAAGAGGATTTGAATACTCTGATTTCATGGGGAGACTCCTTAAATCTTTCTCATTAACGCTCTATCATCTAAATTCATTGAAACACTATTCACTGGCTTTTCAGCCGCAAAATCCAGATGCTGTGCATCGAAAAATTCGCTATTGGAGATTGGCGGTCGTTGGGCGCTTCGGGGCATCTCCACAAAGCTGCTAGGATGATAGTTGGCAGTTTGTATGAGGTTTGAAGTGAAAATGCGGTGGAGGATTTATTGCAGAGCGGCGGGGTGGGCTGTGGCGTTTACGATGGCTGTGTTCGCGCCGGGCGCGGCGTGGGGGCAGGAGGATCCGAGCGTCGCTCCGAGCCTGGTGATTGAGCCCACGGAGTTGCCGCAGACCTATCCCCATGGAACGTATCAGCTGAACTTTACCGGCAAGGGAAATTACGTTCCGGTGCTGCGCTGGCGGGTCGAAAGCGGGACGCTGCCTCCGGGGATCAAGCTGGAGGATAATGGAACGCTGCACGGGTCGGCGGAGCGGGCGGGGGAATTTCAGTTTGTGGTCTCGGCGCGGGATGGCGGACAGCCGCAGCAGGCGGTGCAGCGGGGATACACCATCAAAGTGGTGGAGGGGATGACGCTGGTGTGGAAGACGCCGGCGCATGTGGTGGGGAATCGGATTGAAGGCAGCGTGGAGGTTTCGAACGCGACGGCGGATGATATTGATTTGACGTTCGATGTAAAGGCGGTGGCGGAGAACGGACGTGCGACGGAGATTGGCTATCAGCATTATGTGTTGACGCGCGGCACGATTGGCATGGCGCTGCCGTTTGGCGAGACTTTGCCGTTCGGGGGATACGTGGTGAACGTGAACATGGTAGGAGAGGTGGCGAAGAGAAATGCGATTTACCGGCAGCAGTTGCAGACTCCGAAGCCGCTGCGGATTACGGTAGGGCCTTAGAGGCAGTTCTCGGTTCTCGGTCCTCAGTTTGTGGCCATGCGCTATTGGGGACGGGTCGGGAAGCGATGGTGGTACGGTGGTCATGTTGACATTATTTTGCGGTTTCTGAAAAACTGGCTGCAATTAGCGTTGATCGTAGTCAGCGTCCATTTATGGAGTTATTGCTCAATCTCGCGTGGATGTTGCTGGTGCTGCCGGGATGTTGGCTGTGGCGACAGGGCACGGTGGCGCGGAGAGAGCGGCGGGTGACCGCGCTGCAGTTCTTGCTGGCGCTGGGTTGCGCGCTGGTATTGTTGTTTCCGGTGATCTCGGCTACGGATGATCTGCATGCGATGCGTGCCGAGATGGAAGAATCGACGACCAACAAGCGGGCGGTGCGGCAGGCCGCGAGCGAAAAATCCGTGGCGGGCGTGAACCGGCTGCAGGGTCCGCCAGCGTGGATGGCGAGCGCGGAATGGGTGTTGGCTCCGCAGGTCGAGTGGTTGGAAGTATCGGTTTCATGTTCTGCTCCATTGACGGGGCCGTGCGACTTGCATGCCGGCCGCGCTCCTCCTGATTCCCTCCTTGTGGTTTTCGCCTAATCTGTTCTCCGCAACCGTTCGCTGCAATCGAACTGACGAGTTTTGCGAGACTTCGCTGATCGGACGCAGCAATTAATCCGCAGCGAAGCGATTTTATCTTTAGAAAATCCTTACGGCATAAACGGGATACTTCTAAAAGTGGAAGATCGCAGCATCGCAGTTTGTTTGATTCCGAAAGCCACTTTCAAAGCTAAGGATCCGCGGCTTTTGCAGGGCTGGCAGATTTCCTGACCTTATTGCATCGACTTTGCTGGAGTTACCGATGGCAAGAAAATTTAGCCTGGGCTGCAGTGTGCTGATGATGCTGGGCCTAGCCACGTTTGCGTACGCGCAGTTGGCGCAACCGGCAGCGCCGGCGCAACCGCCGATTCCGCCGCAAGTCTGGACGTGGGAACAGGTGAAGGGCCGACTGGAGTTGAATAATCCCACGCTGCTGGCGGGGAAATTGAACATCAGCGAATTCCAGGCGGATGAGATTACGGCGCATCTGCGGCCGAATCCAACTTTAGGTTTGCTCTCCGATCAGATCGATCCTTTTAATTGGGGGCCGGATCACGGGCCATTCGCTTATCTGCTGCCGTCGGCAACCGTAAGTTATTTGCATGAGCGGGCGCATAAGCGGGAATTGCGAACGGAGAGCGCGAGGAAAGGGACGGCGATTGCGGTTTCGCAGCAGGACGATCTGGAGCGCGGACTTTTGTACAGCTTGCGGAGCGCGTTTGTGCAGACGTTGCAGGCGAAAGAGGTGCTGCAGGTTTCGTACCAGAATCTTGAGTACTACGATCGCGTACTGAAGATCAGCCGCGACCGGCTTCAGGCGGGCGACATCGCGCAGATCGATCTGGATCGGCTGGAGTTGCAGAGAGTGCAGTACGAATCGGATGTGCAGACCGCGATTGTGAATCTGCGCACGCAGAAAATTCAGATGCTGACGCTGCTCAACGATCGCACTCCGGTGGGGCAGTTTGACATTGCGGGGCCGTTCGACTTCAACGATCAGATCGACGACTTGGAGACTTATCGTCGAATCGCGCTGGACAATCGCCCTGACCTGAAAGCCGCGGTAGAGGCGGTGGACAAGGCCCAAACGGATTACAAACTGGCGGTGGCGAACGGGTCGACGGATCCGACGATCAGCTTCGACGTGGGGAGAAATCCTCCGATCGATTTCTATTTTGGCGTGGGTGTGGATTTTCCGCTGCGGATTTTCGATCGCAATCAGGGCAACAAGCTGCACACCAAGTTGGACATTACACGGCAGGAAAAGTTGAAGGATGCAGCCGAGGCACAGGTTTTCAGCGACGTGGATTCTGCGTATGCCACGCTGGCCAGCAATCTGACTTTGCTGAAACCTTACAAAGAAAAATATTTGGCGCAGGCGGTGCGGGTGCGGGACACACTTTTATTTTCTTATCAGCACGGCGGAGCTTCGCTGCTGGATTTCTTGAGCGCCGAAAGCGATTACCGCAGCGTGCAGCTGAACTACGTAAATCTGCTGGGTTCGTATTTGACGGCGGCCGCGCAGTTGAATCAGGCCGTGGGACGCGAGGTTCTGCAATGAGGAACTCTGCAATCAGATTAACAATCAAAGGCAAAACTCTTCGGTACGCGGGTGCGGTTGCGTGCGTGATCTGCGCTCTTGTTCTAGCCGCGTGCAACGAAGGCAAGGCCGACCCCAAGGCGGAGGCTCCGCCGCAAGCCAACGTGCAGCCGGACATGGACTCGAACAATTTCAAGGTCGATCATCCGGATTTGTTTCCGCTGGCGACTGCGACGGAATATAAAGCCGCGCCTGCGCTGAATGTTACCGGCGTGGTGCAACCGGATATAGCGCGCGCCGTGCCGGTGATTTCGCTGGCTTCTGGGCGCGTGGTGGAAGTGAGAGCGCGGCTGGGAGACTTCGTGAAAAAAGGGCAGTTGCTGATGAAGGTGCAGAGCAACGACGTTGCCGGCGCTTACCAGAATTATCGCAAGGCGGTGAATGACGAGTTGCTGGCGCGGCTGCAACTGGAGCGGCAGAAAATTCTTTATGAGAAGGGAGCTGTGGCAAAAAGCGCTGTGGAACAGGCGGAGGATGTGCACACAAACGCGGTCGCCGATCTGGACGCGGCCACCGAGCAGATGCGGCTTTTGGGCATCGACAAAGATCATCCCTCCGCGATCGTCGACATCCTCGCGCCGATTACTGGGATCATCACAGATCAGCAAATCACGAACGCGTCGGGAGTGCAGGGATTGGGATCGCCGAACCCTTTTACGATTTCCGACCTTTCTTACGTGTGGATTATTTGCGACGTTTATGAGAACGACCTGGACGCGGTGCGGGTGGGCGAGTTCGCCGACATTCGGTTGAACGGATATTCCAATCAGATTTTCAAGGGCCGAATCGACAACATTCTTCCGGTGCTCGATCCCACGATTCGCACCGCGAAGGTGCGGCTGGAAGTTCCGAATCCTGGAATGATGCGCGTTGGCATGTTTGTAACCGCAACTTTCTATGGCAAGCAGGCTGTGACTTACGCATCCGTGCCGTCGTCTGCGATTTTACATTTGCATGATCGCGACTGGGTTTACGCGCCGCTTGGGCAGGGACATTTCAAACGATTGGAAGTGGTTGCGGGGAGCGCGTTGCCGGGGAATATGCAAGCGGTTAACTCTGGGTTGAAGCCGGGAGATCAGGTGGTTTCGAATGCGCTGGCGCTGCAAAACACGGTGGAACAGTAAGGGTGAACGAATAAATGATTCGCCGCGTCGTCGATTTCGCGCTGGGTAATCGCCTGCTGGTGCTGGCGTTTGCCATCATGCTTTTTGCCGGGGGCATCGTCGCCTTTCGTGATCTTCCCATCGAGGCTTATCCCGACGTGGCGGATAACTACGTTGAGGTGATCACCCAGTGGCCGGGAATTTCGGCCGAGCAGATTGAACAACAGGTCACCATTCCGCTTGAGGTGGTGCTGAACGGTATTCCGCACGTGGTTCATTTGCGATCATTCTCGTTGTTCGGACTTTCTGACTTAAAGCTCATCTTCGACGACGAATCCGACAACGATTGGAATCGCGAGCGAGTGCTGGAGCGCTTGAGCGAGGTCACGCTGCCGCCCAACGTTGTCCCTCAGATGGGTACGGACTGGAGTCCGGTCGGACAGATTTATTTCTTCACGTTGCGCAGTACCAATCCGATGTACGACCCCATGGAGTTGAAGTCGATTGAAGACTGGGTCGTGGAAAAGAATTTCAAGTCGGTGCCGGATATCGTGGACGTCTCCAGCTTCGGCGGGCCGACACGCGAGTATCAGGTACGCGTCGATCCTAATAAGTTGATCGCCTACGGCCTGAGCCTGGCGCAGATTGAGCAGCAACTTACCAACAACAACACCAACGCCGGCGGAAGTTTTATTCAGGAGGGTTTGCAGGAGATCAACGTGCGCGAAGTGGGATTGGTCGACCGCTCGCAGGATATTGCGGAGACGGTGATCATGACCAAGAACGGCACTCCGCTTCGCGTAAAAGATATTGCCGTGGTCTCGCAGGGGCCAAAGATTCGGCTGGGACAGACCGCCAAGGCGATTCACCGCGAGGATGGAAAGATTGTAGATAACGATGACGTGGTTTCGGGAATCGTTTTGCTGCGCAAGGGCGCGCCAGCCGACAGCGCGCTGAAAGGCATTCACGCCAAGGTGCAGGAGATGAACGATCACATACTGCCGCCGGGGGTGAAGATTGTTCCTTTTATCGACCGTAGCGATCTGGTTCACTTTACCAGCCACACGGTGCTGCACAATCTGACGGAAGGAATGATTCTGGTTTCGATCATTCTGTTTTTATTCCTGGGAAATATTCGCGGAGCGATGATTGTGGCGGCGACGATCCCATTTTCGCTGCTGTTCGCTTCAATCTGTCTGGATCTTCGGCATATTCCGGCAAATCTGCTTTCACTGGGCGCGTTGGATTTCGGCATGGTGGTGGATGGCGCGGTGGTGATGGTGGAAAACATCGTGCGCCACCTGGGACACAAAAACGGAAGTCAAAAGACTCCCAACGAAAAGATCAGCGAGGCGTCGCACGAAGTGCAGCGCCCGGTGTTTTATGCGATCGCCATCATCATTACTGCGTACCTGCCGATTTTTACGTTACAGCGGGTGGAGGGCAGGCTGTTTCATCCCATGGCATGGACGGTGGCGTTCGCGCTGCTGGGAGCCATGCTGTTCTCGATTGTGATTGCGCCGGTGCTGGCCAGCTTCGCCTTCCAGAAGGGCGCGAAAGAATGGCATAACCCCGTGTTGGCCTTCGTGATCGAGCGTTACCGGCACGCGGTTCGGTGGGCGATCCGGCATCGCGCAATCACCATCGGCGCGGTGCTGTTCATGGTGGCGATTGGAGGTTTTCTCGCTTTCAGCGGCACGATTGGATCTGAATTTTTGCCGCATCTTGATGAAGGCGCGCTGTGGGTGCGGGGCACGCTCGCTCCCAGCACCGGACCGGATGAAGGCATCCGGGTGATGAATCAGGCGCGCATCGTGCTTTGTTCGTTCCCCGAGGTTCCGCAATGCTGGAGCCAGGTGGGACGCCCGGATGACGGAACCGATACGACTGGATTTTTTAACACAGAATTTTTCGTCGATCTGAAACAGAAAGAAAACTGGCGTCCGGTATTTCATGAGAATAAGGATGAGCTGATCGCGGCCATGCAGCGCGAGTTGGATAAAATCCCGGGCGCGGTGTGGGGATTTTCTCAGCCCATTGAAGACAACATGGAAGAGGCGGTAAGCGGTGTGAAGGGCGCGCTGGCCACGAAGATCTACGGCGACGATTTGAAAGTGCTGGAAGATAAGAGCGACGAAGTGATGAACGTGTTGTCCAAGATCAAGGGAGTTGAGGATCTTGGAGTCTTCCGGGTGCTGGGCCAGCCGAATTTAAATGTGACGGTGGACCGGGCGGCGTGCGCCCGGCATCAGATCAACGTCGCCGACGTGCAGGACGCGGTGCAGACCGCGGTGGGCGGGAACGCGCTCACCCAGGTGCTGAAGGGTGAGGCGCGGTATGACCTGACGCTGCGGTATCTGCCGCAATATCGTGACACGCAGGAGGCGATCGAAAATATTCGCTTGCTGTCGCCTACAGGCGAACGTGTAGCGCTTTCGCAATTGTGCAAGATCAGCGTGACCGATGGTGCGTCGGAGGTTTACCGCGAGGGCAATCGCCGATATGTCGCCATCAAGTACAGTGTGCGCGGGCGCGACCTGGGCAGCACGGTGGAAGAGGCGATCAAGAAAGTCAACGATCAAGTCAAGCTTCCCAGCGGCTATAGCATTTATTGGGAGGGGGAATACCAGAGCCAGAAGCGGGCCAATGCGCGGCTGCTGATCGTGCTGCCGATCACCATTCTCATCATCTTTATTCTTCTTTACACGATGTTCAAGTCGTTCAAGTGGGCGACTCTGATCATGGTCAACGTTGCCATTGCGCCTATTGGCGGGCTGCTGGCTCTCTGGTTTACGGGCACGAATTTCAGCGTTTCATCCGGCGTCGGGTTCCTCGCGTTGTTTGGCGTTTCCGTACAGACGGGCGTAATCATGCTGGAATATATCAACCAATTGCGGGCGCGGAGATTTACGGTTGAGGATGCCGCCGTGGAGGGTGCTGTGCTTCGGTTGCGTCCGATCATGATGACGATGTTGGTGGCGACTTTAGGATTGTTGCCGGCTGCGCTGTCACATGCGATTGGTTCGGATTCGCAGCGGCCGTTCGCGATTGTGATCGTAGGAGGGTTGATCGCGGCTTTGGTGATGAGCGTGTTTTTATTGCCGACGCTTTATGTGTGGGTCGCACGCGAGCGCGATGTGCTTCCGATGGCGGAGGAAAGTTTCGAGATTGGGGAGCACGTGGATTGAGGATTTGGTGCATGGCGTTTGATCCCATGGCTGAGATTAGCTGCTCTTGGCCCTCAAGCGAATTGCCTCCCCACGAACTGCGCCTTCGCGATCCGTCGAATCCGATAAAATTCTAAGATGGCAAGTGCTGCTTAGTCAGGGGCGTTAAAGTACTGGCGTGTTCTTTAGATTGGCCGGGAACTGCCGATAGATTGAGCGTGGGCAAACTGGTTTCCCATGTCGATTAAACTGCTCCCGGCAGCCGTCAATCCGGTCGACACTTCGGAGGCGTCCGATGGGTCGACCAGCCTGGTGCCTCTGGCTCAGAGAGCGATCGCCACGCAGGCCGGGCAGATTCGTCTTGTGCCCTCCGCCGACGCTTTCACCTGGTCGTCTTCGACGCGCCGCGGCGAGGCGGAATTCATCGACGGAACGCCGGTGGAGGATTCCCCGAGCGATGAGTCGGGACGCTCGGGCGGGGAGTATGTCTCGGGATGGGCCTGGAGCCGCACGGTCGCAAGCACGGCGGTCGACCACTACCTTTCCTATGCGGCCAATCTCTTTGGCTGGCGCGGGGGGCTGGTGGATTTGTACGCTTAGTAGCGGTTAGACTTGAGCCTAGAGATGGGCTGGTCAGTTAGCGTGACATCGTCGTGACACTCATCGAGCGCCCGTCAAAACGCGTAATCGCCTGATAGCGTCAGTTGAGAGCTTCTGAAGTTCCCCTGATCGTGAACTCGATACTTCCGAAAGTTGGCCCATCAAGCTCCAGCTCGATTCTATTGGATGCATCGAGTTCAACAACAGCGCTGGCCATCGCTGCTGCTGGCCACGCAATCTCCGCTACTTTCTTCCCATTTAGCTTGATCTGTGCAGTGCGCACAGGCTGAAAGCCCCCTGACGGAGTTTTAACCTCAAGCGTAAAAGGGGGCTTCAGAGCTTCATCGTGCTGAAACTCCAGGCGCCTCGGCCAAGCGGCATTCATGTGCGCGTCCCCATGAAAGACCACGGTTCCAATATCTAATTCAAAGTTGGCCACTTTATGTGCGAGAGTCAATCCATGGCGCGAGAGTTCGTTCGTCCAACGCCTGTCCTGCGTCAGGGCGGCCAGCACGTCCTTCAATGAGGTCCGCTTCCCGACACCGTTGGCCAACGCCGTTGCCAGCCACAAAAGACGAAGAACTTCGTCGGTATGTTTTACGGAATAGACAAACCCGCCAGCCTCGTCGTCTGTAGTAATCTTCTCAAGCATGGCGTCAGGAATAAGACCTTCATCACCGTAACGGTGCTTAGGGAACGTCCGGCTAAGTAACGAGCGGAAGTCTCCGATGAAATGATCGGACACTTCGCGTTGATAGTGTAGGTATAAGGCACAGAACAACTCGATCAGATCAGTCTCCTTCTTGCCGTTTTCGGCGCATGCCAGCGATGCCCTACGCAGGCCTTCATCAAGATCAGGGGCCAGCGGATGATCGAACATGATTCGGTGTTCAGCAAGTCGACGCTGATAATCAGTGAGAGGCATCACATGAGGATCCTTTCGATGCTATTCGTCCTTGTTGAATCATAACGTTTTCTCTTGGATAGGCAACTCCGTTACTGTGGATCGGCGCAATTGGCACAACATCGCCATAACACTCATTTGTCCGAATCTTGGATGTGGCAGTGTTTCGGGCGATTGGGCAAGGTTAGCTGGGGTCCTGGTGGGCTGTGAAATCACGCGGGAAAAAATTAAGAGTTCCGAGGTGGTGTTGTGTCCGTTCGTCTCGGCCAGTAGCTCGCGTTAGACCCTTGCTTGACCTGCTGTGCCGCTGCCCTTGCGGGTGCTCTGCATGCGATCGTCGCTTGGGCTCCGGGCTCACCGCCAACCGGATAAACCTACTCAACGCCTCGGAACTCTATCCTGCCTTCGACTGGGATTCTCGTTCTCCTCGACCAGCGCTTTGCTATAGACCCTTGCTTGCCTTCCCTCCGCATTTTGCAATGGGAGAGTGACTGAGCTTGAGCCCCGGACGCCGCACCAACCGGAAAAACTAAAGAAACTGTCAAAGAACGATCTTGTTGTACTCCTTTTAAATTTTGAGTCAATGAAAACAACGCGACTTTATCTGACTTATTTTCAATCGAGTGCAGGCCGTCCACAGGCGGGTGACAGGATTTGGTGCAGTGCGCAGATTGTTTCTTTGAAGGGCGCGAGCAAGGCATAGATTTCATGGTTCCTGAAATGGAAACATCGAAGGACGCAAGATCCTGCACTCGTATCGAAGCTGTGCAGATCGCGCGAAAGCCTCGCCAGACAAGGGATTTCACCGAAAAGCGTTCGCGAATTCGACGCGGAACATTTCTTGCACACGTGTCCAGATGAATAATGGAGTGGGTACGGAATGGCTTGACAATGCGGGTAAGTCTGCTAAAGTTCGAGAAAAGCTGCACACAATGATATGTCCCAGGTGCCCAAATTTATGAAGAATGTTTATGAAGTTTTGCGACAGAAAGAAATGGAATTAACCCGGTTAGAGAAGGAAGTGGAAGCGTTGCGGCTGGTGGCTCCTCTGCTCTCCGAAGAGAAGGAAATCAATTCTGACATGGTAAAGCCTGCGTTGGCGACCGCCGTGAATGGTCCGCAGCAGCCGATCCGGATTCCGTCGCCGCCCGTGGTGGCTGCGGCGCAGCCGGTGCGCGCGGCGGGTTGGGACGATACCGCGAAGCGCTGGCCGTAGGGCGGCGCTTTTCTCGATCATCGCCAAGCACTTATTCAGCCGCTCAAAGGCACGACTGAACGTCGTGCCCTTCCCGTTTTTTTTTCGATCAACTCTGCGTCACAATTTCGCGTAATGCCGCAAGCAGGCGATCCACTTCCTCGACCGTGTTGTAGTGCACGAGGCCGATGCGCAGGAAGCCGCCGGATTTTTCCACATCCAATTTCTCGGTAAGGTTGAGCGCGTAGTAGTTTCCATCCCAGGTGAAGAAGCCGCGCTCGCCTAATTTTGTGGCGAGTGCGAGCGGCGTCTGACCGGCGTTCTGATTGATCACTCGCACGGCCAGCGTGGGGCAGCGCCACGCGAAGCACGAGGGATCGGTGATGCCGTAGAGCTTTAACTGCGGGATCCGCGCGATGCCGTCGATCAGGCGATTCATCAGGGCATGCTCGTGGCGATGGATCGATTCAAAGGCGGAGACGATGGCGGCGCGGCGCGGGCTGGGTTCAGGATTTGTGCCGCGGCCGAGGTCGGCGATGTAATCCACGCAGGCGGTGATTCCGGCGATGCATTCGTGATTGAGCGTGCCCCACTCCCAGCGGTTGGGAGCGGCGTCGGTGAGGGGACGAACTTTGTAGGGGCGCAGGCGCGCGAGTTGTTCGCGCTTGCCGTAAAGCACGCCCATGTGAGGGCCGAAGAATTTGTAAGTGGAGCAGACCAGGAAATCGCAATCAAGCGCGGCGACGTCGATGAGGCCATGCGGCGCGTAGTGGACGGCGTCGATGTAGGTGAGCGCGCCAACGGAGTGGGCGAGCCGGATTATTTCCTTGACGGGATTGATCGTGCCGACGGCGTTCGAAGCGTATCCGACGGCGACCAGTTTAGTTTTTGAGTTGAGCTTGGCGGCAAGATCTTCGACATCGAGCGTGCAGTCCTCTTTGTGAATTTCCGCCCAGCGGATGGTCACGCCTGTTTCTTCGAGTGCCAGCCATGGGGAAACATTGGCATCGTGATCGAGGCGCGTGACCAGGATTTCGTCGCCGGGTGCGAGATCGCGACCGATCGCGCGCGACATCGCATAGGTCAGTGTGGTCATGTTGGGGCCGAAGACGATTTCGTCGGCGGCGCAGTGGAGGAAGTCGGCCATGGCGGCGCGGGCTTCGCCGATCATGGCGTCGGTGTTGCGGCTGCTAGCGTAGGCTCCGCCAGTGTTGGCGTTGTCGCGGCGCAGGTAATTGGAGATGGCGTCGATCACGCGCTGCGGAACTTGCGTTCCGCCGGGGCCGTCGAGGAATACGGCGGGATGTCCGTTGACGGTTTGGGAGAGTGAGGGGAACTGGGCGCGGATGTGGGTGAGGTCGAGAGATTGAGTCGCGGTTGATTCCATCGTGGGCATGTTTATTTTTATCACGCCACAAAGCGTCCGAAGGACGCCTGATAGTAGCCCGGCGTTTCAACGCCGGGCTGGGCGAATCGCAGAGAACCGCGTCCCGTTCGGGACGCTTGATCCACCCGATTTATCCCCAGACGTTTTGCGGATCGTACTCAATCCCGTTCTTTTTTAAAAACGCCAGAAACTCCTCCTCGAAATTGCGCTTGCGATGATGCTCCGCTTGCCTTTGAATGTACGCAATCGTATCGCTTTTCTGAGAAACGCCCACAGTGAAGGCGCCGTATCCTTCCTGCCAGGAGAAGTCTGTTTTGAATTTCTCGTTCATCCAACGAGATGACGCTCCTTTCAACAGTTGCATCGCTTTCGCAAGCGGCATCGTTGCAGGCAACGACAAGAGCATATGCACATGGTTTTCCGTTCCGCCAACGATGAGGGCTTTGAACCCATTCTTTCGGGCTATGCCGCCAAGAAACTCCCAAAGCTGCTGTTGTACATCTGCCGAGATTAGATTGCGGCGTTGCTTGGTGGAGAATACGCAGTGGATTAGCCCTGAAACGTAAGTGTGCGCCATAGCAGCTCCGCGCGGTATCACTCGTCCCTACGGGACGGGTCCGCCATGACTCAGCTTACCCGGCGTTGAAACGCCGGGCTACTGTCAAGCGTCCTTCGGACGCTAACCCTTCCCACAATGGACCCCACTCGTCGCCCTGACTAAGTCCGCCAGCATTCCATAAGCCGTCGCGTACAGTCCAGGATTTTCTTCGGTAATCGCGAGGCCGGGGAAGATTCCTGTTTCGAAATAGATGTAGTTTGACGTACCGGAGATTTGCGCCATGGGATCGGTGAGCGGGATCTGTTCGGGGCGGACTGTGGCCGTAACTTTGTTCCCTTCTTTCTTGGCGCGGCAGATCAGCTTGTAGGGGCGGCCTTCTTTTCTGGCGGCACGCACGGCTTCCCCGCTCAGACTGCGAATTCCTTCGCGCTTGATTTCTTCTAAGCGGATCGGAACGTCCATCAGCACGGTGATGAGCGCGGCGGTTTTTACGGCGGCGTCCCAGCCGTCGATGTCGTGGGTGGCGTCGGTTTCGGCGATGCCGAGGGATTGGGCTTTCTTCAACGACTCTTCAAAACTCAGGCCGTTTTCCATTTCGCTGAGGATGACGTTGGTTGTTGAGTTCAGGATGCCGTGAAATCCTTGCAGGTGGATCACTGGCAATTGATCGAAGAAAGAAAAAATCGGGACGCCGTCCATCACGGTGGATTCGAAGAGGAAGCGTTTACCGCGCGCGGCGGCCAGGTCGCGCAGGTCGCGGTAGGCGTGGACGATGGGTCCTTTGTTGGCGGTGATGGCGTGGGCGCCGTGGTTGAGGGCGGCGCGGATGTGATCGACGGCGGGCTGTCCGGTTTCGACGTTGAGGGATGTGGCTTCGAAGAGGACGTCGGCTTGGGCGGAATGGAGCCAGTCTTCGATGTTCGCCGAGCTTAATTCCTGGCTTTTGTCGGACAAAGCCTGCGCTGAGCTTGTCGAAGCGAGTGTCCGACCCACACGAGCCTCTGGATCAAGGCCGTTGGAGTTGGCAATCCATCCGAGGCTCCGCGATGCAATTCCGGTGATGCGAAAAGAAATTCCGTGGCGATCGCGTAACTCTTGTTCGCGGTCGCGAAGAAGTTGCACGAGCGTGCGGTTGACGTTACCGAAGCCGAGGAAGCAAAGGTTGTAGGTGCGAATGAGTCTCCCCATGGGGGCTGAAGCCCAAGTCCCTTACCCTGCTAACGCGGCGCTGAAGCGCCGCTCTTCCACGGTAGTAATGGCTCTCGGCGCGGCTTAAAGCCGCGCCCTTCAAAGCCAAATATCTGGCGCATTCATCGCGATTTATCGAATCCTCAGCTAGCCCATCACCTGGGTGTGCTCGGGTTTGATTTTGTAGATCACGCGCACTTCGCCGGGCTGACCGTAGGGATATTTATCGACGCCGAGATATTTCTTGGCCATCTTGTCGATGTTGGCGTTGGCGCCTTCTTCGGTGATTTCAACCACCCGGCCACGGATTTCCATATAGCGGTAGGGATTTTCGGGATCGATCAGGGCGAGGGACACGCGCGGATCGCGGCGGACATTTTTATCTTTTTGACGGCCTTTGGCGGAGTTGAAGATGATGTGTTCGCCGTCCAAGTCGACCCAGACGGGCGTGACTTGGGGGCGACCGTCGGGCATAAGTGTGCCCAGGCTGGCGAAGGCGCGCTTTTGAAAAAGATCTCGGTACTTTTCAGGGATGGCTTGCGACATGAATCTCTCCTTGCGGCGGTGCAAAGCAGTTGCAGACACATTATAGATGCGGGAGGGATTTGCCGCGTGCGGGTCAATCACATTATTCTGGCAGACCATGTTCTTTGCAGACGGATTTCTACAGATCACGATCGGAGGCGCGATGGGTAATGAAAGGTTGATCAGAATTTTACGGGGACGGCGTTTCTATGTTGCTTTGCTGGCGATCATGCTGTTGCTCTCAGTGGTCGCTGGCGCGCAAACGGCGAAGTATCCGCAGACCATTGTTTTTATGACGGACTTCGGCGTGGTGGATGATTCGGTTGCGCTCTGTCGCGGCGTGATGTACTCGATCATGCCGGACGTTCGCATTGTGGACCTTACGCACCAGGTGACGCCGTTTTCGATTCTCGATGGCGCGCGGTTTTTGTATGGAGCCTCGCCCTACTTTCCGGCGGGAACGGTTTTCGTGGTGGTGATCGATCCGACGGTGGGAAGTTCGCGCAAGGCGATTGTGGCGAAGTCCAAGCGTGGACAATATTTCGTACTGCCAGATAACGGGCTGCTGACGCTGGTGGAGCAGCGCGACGGCATTGAGGGCGTACACGAAATTACGAACACGGCTTGGATGATTGGCACGAAGTTGTCGTCGACATTTCACGGGCGCGATATTTTTTCCCCCGTGGGCGCGCATGTGGCGCGGGGTGAGGATTGGACCAAGGTTGGTCCGGAGATGCCGGTCGCGTCTCTGGTGCAATTGCAACTGAAGGCCGCAGCCGTCGACGATCGCGGAGCCTCGGCTGAAGTCATCGCCACTGACGGGCCTTTTGGCAATCTGGTGACGAATCTGGATGCGGACGATTTTCTGAAATTGGGGTACCAGCGGGGGCAGGATGTTCCGGTAAAGATTGGAAATAAAGAAATGAAGATCAAGTTTGTGCGGACCTTCAGTGATGTGGAGTTGGGGCAGCCGCTGCTGTATATCGATTCGCGCGGGCACTTTGCGCTGGCGGTGAATCAGGGAAGTTTTGCCGCGGTGTATGGAGTGAAGCCGCCCGTGGAGTTGTTCATTCCGCGGGCAGGACGGTGATAACCATAGAGCTATCGATTATGACGCTACCGGCGGGCAGCAGGTTCCTCGCTGCGCTCGGAGTGACAAAGTTGTTCTTGGCGCAAAGTCATAGCTTGGTTGGGTGCGGCGCGACATCGGGATCATTTGCGATGCGCGGCAGAACGGCGCGGAGCAGGGCTTCAAAGCTGCTCTTCACGCGTTCGCCGGTTTCCATGACCTCTTGATGAGAGAGTGGCTGGTCGAGAATTCCGGCGGCCATGTTGGTGACGCAGGAGATAGCGAGCACTTTGATTCCCATGTGGCGCGCGGCGATCACTTCGAAGGCCGTAGACATGCCAACGAGGTCGGCGCCGATGACGCGAAGATACTTAATCTCGGCGGGGGTTTCGTAACTGGGGCCAAGCAGGGCGGCGTAGACGCCTTCGTGCAGCGTCATTCCGAGCTTAGCGGCTTCCTCTTTGGCAATCGCTCGATATTCTTTCGCGTAGGCGTGCGTCATGTCAGGAAAGCGGACGCCGAAGTGATCGTCATTCGGTCCGATCAGAGGATTGGTTCCCTGGAGATTGATATGGTCGCGGATCAGAACCAGCGCGCCTTGCTGGTAGTTGAGATTGATTCCGCCAGCGGCGTTGGTGAGGATGACAGCGTGAATCCCGATGCGTCCGAAAACTCGCATGGGGAACGCAACCTGCTGCGCGGAATATCCTTCGTAGAGGTGCACCCGGCCTTGCATCACGGCGACGGGAACGTCGCTCGCTCGGCCGATCACCATTTGTCCGGCGTGGCCGATCGCGGTGGAACGCGGGAAGGCGGGGATTTCGGCGAAGGGGATGCGCACAGCATCCCTCAGCGAATCGGCGAATCCGCCCAAGCCGGAGCCCAGTACCACGCCGATTTTCGGGCGCAAGGAAGTTCGCTGCAACACGAATTTTGCCGCAGCTTCCGCCAGTGTGAATTGATCTTCCATGGAATCAGTTATGAATTACAGGTCGCCGTCCAACAAGAAGCGCCCGTGTCCGTTGCGCTCCAGCCAATCATATAAGAACGTTTGATATAGATAAGACGCGACAATTTCTTCGCCCAACTCATGAGTCTCGGTGCACACGAACGGCACGCGCAACCCGGCCAGCACTGCGATCAGCGACTGCGTAATCTGGTTTGGACTCGCCGCGCCAAAAGGATAATTGCTCTTGACCTGGCTGAACGGCGCGGTAATCACCAGCAAACTGTAAGGCAGCCGGCTCATACGGCGCAGGCGCTTCACGAATACTTCACGGTTGTTGGTGAGCGAAGCGACCAGGTCCGATAAATCTTTCCGCTCGACTACGCAGGTATCTTCCATTCCAGCCACGCTGTAATCGCCCAGAGGTAGCGCGCGCTCTTCAATTCCGGCAAACCAGCCTTTGAATCTGCGGAAGGAAAACGGAATCTGTTCGCGCGTATCGATCACCGCCACCGGCAGCGGCGTGCGCAATTGCGTCCCGCCCCGCTCCGCAAGGACGGGAAGCATGGGGGGAGCCACGGGCGCAGCGCTCATCTGCCACTTCAGAGGCGAGGCGATTAACGTTCGAGCTTTGCGGGGCATGGTTCTCCGATCTGGTTTGGCTTTGGCGGATTAATGTGATTGACGAATCAATATTTCTTTTCGAACCCGGCGAACTCAGTTTCCAATCGCCACTGCTCCCGCGCTTTTTCATTGGTGGATAAGAATGATGCGCACACAGCAGACGGCTGATCGCCTCCGAGCACATCGGAGGCGCAGGGCGGTGCCGTGCGGAAGACCAGCTTGGTATTCGTCCAAAGACTTTCTCCGGGCAGGAAGGCGTGTTCCAGACCTTGCCGCGCCATGCGCTTCACATCCGGGTAGGAGAGGCGATAGGTTTCGATGGCGCGCAAATATTCGTGCGTCATGTCGGAGCGCGATACTCCCTCATCGTCGCTCGCCAGGGACACCGGGACGCCGAACTTCATGTAAACCGGCAAAGGATGATCGTCACCGCTGACGCCCAGGATCAAGTCATTCGAAGTCAGTGAAATTTCAACCAGGATGTTGCGCTCCGCCATTTCGCGCAGGAGTCCAACCGCATCGTTTTCGTTCATGACGGAAACGCCGTGACCGATGCGTTCGGCGTGCCCGCGTTCGACGGATGCGCGGATGTGAAACGCCAGATCCTCGGGAGGAACCAGTCCCATGGCGAGTTCACCGGCATGCAGCGCGATATGCACTTTGGGATAAACGCTGTGCAGATAATCGATCATCGCCATGTGCTGGTTGAAGTCGTGAATGGGGACATACCAATCCTCGGGCATCACCAGGTTGAAGCCGACAAATCGCGGGTCGGTGGAGGCAAGCTCGAAACCCAGCAGGATCTGCGCGAATACGATCTCGTGCGTCATGCCGCGCAGCACCTGATAAAGATAACGCACGGTCACGGTGCATCCGGGCGCAGCGTCCGCTGTGCCGCACTTGAGAATTTCTTTTGCGCGGGCATCGTCGGCGGCGAGCCGTTTGCTGGTTTCCGCGGCCACGTCTTTCATGCCGGCTGCCAACAGCGCGTCGCGCATCTTGGCGTAATCCGGATTCCATTCGACCTTCTCTGCCAGCCTGGCCGCGCCTCCCGCATCGGCGGTATGCATAAACTCGACATATTGCAGGTGATCCATTCCGGCGCGATTGGTAGCCGCGGCGATGGCTTCGGCGACGTGGGTGTGCGAAGCCAGTCCAAATTTATCGAAGGCGGCGAAAAAATGATCGTGGCCGGATTCATCGCCCGCATTCCAGTTGCGCATGGACCAGGCGTCGACCATCTGGTTATAGAGAACTTGATCGCCATAGCTGCACCGCGCCGCGGGCTTGGCGGTGTAGCTTTCGCAGGGATCGCAGGGCGGCGCAAGCAGGCGCGAGGAGGTACGATCCACGCACAGACCGCCGGACGCGGCAAAGTCGATCAGATCTTCGGCGTAGATGGCGCCATCCAAATGGTTGTGAAGGTCGCCTCCCTTGGGCAAGTCGCGTACGAACGCCAGCAACAATCCTGGCTGCTTCCGAACCGACTCGAGATAATGGGAAGTGCGTTGCTCGGCGCTCTGGGCCGCGGACAGCGCGGACGAAAACAAGAGAGCGATGCAGCCGCGCAGCGCTGCGCGCTTGATTGCTGATGGCAAGATCGGTCCTCCAGACTGGGAAACGCAAAAGTCAGGAAAGCGATTGTAATCTTTCGAGGGAGAGATTTCACACGCGCAGAAAAAAACGGCAGTGGCAAAACGATGGAGCTTCGAAACCTGGCGCATCCCAACCTAGCGCGTCCAATTTAGCGCAACCAACTTAGCGCAACCAGGCGACGGCGGCGACCACGACAGCAATGACCAGCAAGGTAATGACAATGTATTTGTTCCGTGCGAGCCACGATTCGGATTGCAAGCTCGCGCTCATGAATGGGGAGTCGTCCAAGAAATCGACGGTAGAGGAAGCGGTTGCCAAGGATTCGACCGGAGACGCCTCAGCCAGAACGGCAGATGGAGTTGGGACCAAAGGGTTTGCTGCAGCGGCTTTTTCAAAATTTGGCGTAAGGCTCGGGGAAGGCGCCGACTTCTCACGCGATTCGCGGGGAGCGAAGCCAGAAACAGAACTGATTTCGACTTTTATCGCAGCGGGCGAAGTTGCTGAAGTCTCGACCTTACCAGTCTGGGCTTTTTCCAGAAACGCTAGGGCGACAGGAGCCGGCGGTTCCTGCGGGCGTAGAACCAAATCCTCTTCCTGGCTTCCCGCGGGCGGCGTGGTTGTCGCGGGCTTCACCAGCTGGCCTCGCCAATGCTTTTCTTCACATTCGACGCACAAGGTACGGCCCTGGGAGACCGGAAATCCGCAGGCCTCGCACTTGTGCAGTTTCCTTAGTACAGCAGGAACTGTGCCGATCGGAACCGTGATGGTTTGAGCTGAGGCTTTCGGCTGAACGTTCTCCTGTGCGCGCAACACCGACCAAAATAACGGCTTGTGAGGGACGGGCTGGGCTTCCTGCTCCGGCAGCTGAACCGCTTTGGGCGCGAGGGGAGTTGCACAAATCGCTGGGGCTTCAGGCGGGGGCGGATCTTCGATCGATGCCAGGGCTACCCGCGGTACATCGAGGCGCGGATGCTCCATCTCAGCCGGCTTTATCGGGGCTTGGTCCGCCCCGGCCGGGTTTACCTTTGCTCGCTGGATCGCGGCCTGGTTTATCTCGGCCTGGTTCATCTCGACTTGGTTCATCTCGGCCCGATTCCTATCGACGGGCATCAGGCGGCGATTCAACTCGGGAAGCTCGGGCCTCGGAGGCGGAGTGGAAAATCGGACGGCGGTTTCCACCATCTCGCTGAGTCGCATTAAGGCGGAAAGATCGCGCTCATTGAAAGCGCCGGGCTGGCCGGAGAAAAGTTCGAAAACTCCCAACACGTTCTCATCGCTCACCATCGGCATCACCACCACGGAGGCGATGCCGAGTTCCCGGCAAACCTCGTGGTTGACGCGCGAATCGCGTTCGGCGTCATCGCAACGCAGAAGCTGGCGCGTGCGAACGCTCTCCCCGGAAAGTCCAAATTCCATGGAGAGCAGAGCTCCCAGTTCGGGCGCATTGGTGCCTGCGCTGGCGCGGCACACCATGTCAAAATGATCACCGCGACGCAAGGCGATGGCCGCGCCGGTCGCCCCGGTGATATAAAGGGCCCGCTCGACGAGCAACTGCAGGGTGGCATCGAGATCGGCCTGGGCCATCGCGGCCAAAGAACGTCCTGCATCTTCTCCGGGAAAGCGCGGCCCAACCTCCGGGAAGTTCGAGAGTAGTGCGTTGGCGGCGGCGATGCCGGCAGAAACGCTGGGCGTCGCGCTGCCCTTGGCCTTGCCCGCGCCGACCTTACTAGCGGTCGCCTTGGGGCGCGGCAAATCCTCCTCGGTTACTACCGGGGTGGAAGGCTCCTCGAGAATCGAGTAATGATCCATCGGCAAGTGATCCCTAAGCTATTGATCCATTGACCAAACCCGTAGCTGCGCGCGTTTCTTGTGCTAAGTATGGCTACTGCTGTAGCGACTCGGCAGCCATGACTCACTTGGGATTTGGACTGCTGTAATTGGAGTCTCGCTCCGAGAAAGCATGCTGTCAAGAAAAGCGGGAACACGAAAGTACCTTGCGGATTCAAGATTGGGCGGGATGTTTCGAACTGTCGCCGATGGACAATTGGGTTCACATCTGGCGGCCGCGGACGGCGGCGTTTGCCAGGCGGTTGGCCTCGGCGTTACTTTCACGGGGCACGTGGGAGATGGAAAACTTCAGGGCGCGCGCCAGCTTCCGGCAGGTCCAGTGCAGGGAGTAAAGTCGCGCGCTACTGCAAGTGTATTCTCCGCGCATCTGGCGGACCACCACTTCGGAATCCGAATAGACATGCAGCGCATTCGCCTTCAACGCCAGTGCGCACTGCAAGGCTTCCATGAGCGCAACGTATTCGGCGACGTTGTTATCCTGATGGCCGATCCACTTGGCAATGCGAATCGGCCCGCTGACGCTGCCGTTGATGATCACGCCGATGCCGGAGGGGCCGGGATTGCCCTGGGAACCACCGTCCACATACGCTACCAGTTGAGCCATCCCTGAACTCCCGCTAACCGCACGATGCGCCGAGAAGGTTACGCCGTCAAGATGAATGTTGGTGCGTCCTGGAATTTTGCCAACTTTTCTAGCCAATCCGGAATGTGCAAGATTCTGTGCAAATCAAGTCCTCGGCCTTGTAAGAAAAGCCTAAGAGACGACTCTACAACAAGTTGCCATTATCGTTTTGCACAGCTTCGGACTTCAGCACTGCACCGATAGTTTGCGTTGACTTTTGTGAATGCTCTGTTAAGTTTGCTGGCGTCGACGGTCGAAAGGGATTGCGAAGTAAGATTTGCGATCCCGAACTAGACTGGGCGATCAGTCCGGCGGGGCAACTTGCCAGGCGAACAAACCGCATAAAACCGACGGCTCTGCGAGGGGCAGTTGGGGTTTGGGACTGTGAAAACAGTGATCGCATCAAAGGGTCGTGACGGTACATGCGTCCACGCGGTTGACTCCCTCGCAGGAGTTGGCAGCTAGAGCATAACCAATGTCACGGCCCTTTCAATTTTTGTCGCTGCTTGCAAGGATCCAGCTACCCGCCGACTTCCCCCGCAATCATCTGGTCGATATAACACCAGATCCAATTCTCTCCCGGCTCAATCGAACGGATCACAGGATGATGTTCGTGATGAAAGTGCTTGGTGGCGTGTTTGTTCTTCGATGAATCGCAGCATCCCACTTTGCCGCACACCATGCACATCCGCAGATGAACCCAGGTGTCGCCAAGTTTGACGCACTCTTCGCAAACGTCTTTGTCGGTGGTCGTGACCTTGATTTGATCGAGATGCTTGCACTTGCCTGACATTCTTCTCTCCAGAAATCCGATTTAAGTCCGTTCCAGTTCTTTGCGGTTCCAGTTGGCGAGGTTCGCTCCCGCATCGTAGGTGCTTTGCAAGAAGCTCAGCAGCGCCTCGCGCGGAGAGGCGGCCCGGCGAACGTCTTCATACATCAGCAAGAACTCGCGCATTTGAGGATGATAAAACGCGGACGCAGGCTGCACCCTTTGTTCCGCAAATCCCGTCGGCTCTGGCGCAGCGTAGGCATAGAATGCTGCGTCCCTGATCTCCCCGCCGCCCGGCCAGAATCCCGCGCTGATCACTTCATGCGAATAAGCTTCGCGCGTGATGGCATCGGCGTCGGGTTTTACCGGGGCCCGTCGACCGGAGAATCGCGTCACACAAAGATCGAAGCTCCCCCAGAAAAAATGCACCGGACTATCCTTTCCGATAAAGCGCGAGCGAAACTCTTTGAAGACGGTGTCAGACTGAATCAAGATCTGCCAGAAACGGCGGACATATTCGGGGTCGTGGGACGCGTGCTGCGAGTCCTTCTCGAACGGAATCGGGTTCGGAACCTCTACTGGAGTCGTCCAGATCTTCACTTCTATGCCCGAAGATTGCAGTGCGGACATGAATGCGGAGTAGAAATCGGCAACGCTTTGCGGCTTAAGCGCAATGCTCTTCGATGAATTCCAGCTCGTCTGAATGGTCAGCATGTGCTCGATGAAATCGAACTGCACCTCGAAAATCCCGTCGCCATAAGGAATCGCAGAAGTAGTAAGGCCGCGGGCATTGACGTAGAGCGCGACTTCCCACCAGTGATTGACACGCGGACTCAATGCTAACCTGACCTTGCCCACCACTTGCGTCCACATGTGCAAAGTGTCGTAGGTGGACTGCCACGCGCTCAGCGGCAATTCAGGCCACGCCTGCAGCGGAAGTTGGGAGGGAATCGTCATAAGAAATGTATTGTAGGCCAGCTCGCAAGCCTATTTCTTGGGCGGCAAATACTTCTTGGCAATCGAAGCCACCACCACATAATTCGGATCGACCATCTCGTTGAGGTGAATTCTGCCCACCTGCGACAGAAGCTCATAAGCATCGAGTTCGGACAATCCGTAATCTTTGTGGATCCAGTGCACCAGTTCCGTAAAAGCGATGCGCAGCGCGTCGTCCAGCGGACGGTACGCACCCACCGTCATAATCGCCTCGTCATTTTCAAACTGCGGCCACGCAATGGTGCGCCCTTTGATCACGCTCAATTGCACCCGCGCCTTGAGTGGAACCTCAATCGCCGTGCCGGCAACTTCTCCATCGCCCATCGCAGCGTGGCCGTCGCCAATATAAAGTAATCCGCCCTTCACGTTCACCGGAAAATAAACTGTATTGCCTACACTGGCCTCGGGCGAATCCATGTTGCCGCCAAATTCCGCCGGAACCACCGAGCTGCGCGCCTCCCCCTCCGCCGGCGCGACGCCGATGCATCCGAAGAACGGATGCAGTGGAATCTTCACCGAGAAATCGGAATCGAGCGCCTTGAACGTGCCAGTATGGGTGGCACGGTCGATGGGATAAAACCAGATTTTCTCCGGCAACGGAGCATGCAACATGGGCGTGTAGTTGGTCTCGTTGAGCGCGCCAAATCCGGGAGCGAACGCGCCGACACCGGTATCGCCATCGACTTGCAGATCGAGAATCTTGACGGCGAGCGTGTCGCCCGGCTCCGCGCCTTCCACGAAAAACGGCCCCGTCAGCGGGTTGTCCCCCTTCACCATACTGAGCGTGTCACCCGGTTTCTTGATCATGTTGCCGAAGCAATCGAGCGTGTTCGTAACGAGAATGTCGCCGGATTTTACACGCGCCACGGGCTCCGCTGTGGCGAATAAATACTTCACGTTGGCGGTGGTGGCAGTGTAATGAACGGTAGTTTGCCCGAGCGCGGAACTCCCTAGCAGAACCACAGCAAGAAAACGAAGGATCACGAGTGCCCCCGAAGATCTCAGTTCAGAAGATCTCAATTTAAGTGACCTGAATTCTAATCGAGGGAGAGGCTGCGTGCGGTCCGCATTCCTTGTCTATTTTCTCTTTGCGTAAAATCTCCGAACCTTAGCGCGATTGCCGCAAACTTTCATGCTGCACCAGCGGCGATGATGATTCTTGCTGGTGTCGATAAACAGCCACTGGCAAGTTTCAGAGGAGCAGGTTCGGATCAGCGATAACTGGTCGGAGGCGAGCAGTTCCGCAGCCGCACGCGCAATCCGCCAGCGCGGACTCGCCAACGAACTCAAGTCATCGAAGCGCCATGCGAATCTTCTATCGACAGGCTGCAACACGGCATGGGCGGCGGCTTCCTTTATGTAGCCGTTCAACAGGGCCAGAGGCGGCGCGGGAACGGTTCCCCGTTCGACGATCGCCATAAATACCTCGTACATGGCCTCGCGCAGCTCAACCGCCTTTTGCAACGCCGATTGCGCTTTTTCCGGCTTGGCGCGAGCGTGCTCAACGAGATTCTTAGCTTCGCGTGGCGTCAGTATCCCCGAGTCCTGCGCAAAATGAACCAGGTCGATGTAACTGGGCAACAATTCCTTCGGATGGCCGCCCGGACGATTGTCCAGGGTGTTGATGAAATCCAGACACACATTTCCTGCGATCAGTTCAAAGCGCGGCGGGCGATGTTGTTCGGGGCTCGTCTTTGGCATTGGGAATCGAAACCAATCATCCCTGAACCCGATCATATAACCAGTTAAACCTGATTGACAAGTTAGCGTAATTTTGGCTAACATCAAACATAACCTTTCAATATCGGTTTACTGGTTACGCCTTGATACGGCTCGGTACAACATTGGAAGGCAAGAAAGTGCAAATATGGCGCTGCTTCCCATCGCCAAAATGATTAACATTGGAGGCCGACCCGTGATCGTTCCCAATAGCAAGCCCGCTCAGCAGCCGAACCGTGGCCTCGCCATCCAACTGTCGCTGGCTTTTGTAGCCATTTACGTCATATGGGGATCGACCTATCTAGCGATCCGCTATGCCGTGGAAACCATCCCGCCTTTAGTCACAGCCGGCATCCGCCACGCCACTGCCGGCGCGATCATGTTCGCTTGGGCCTGGTTGCGCGGCTTTCGGCCAACTCGTCCGCAATGGTTCTCCGGAGTTGTTGTAGGCGCATGCTTCTTCTTAATCGGCCACGGAACGCTGCACTGGGCGGAGCAGTATGTCAACTCCGGTCTGGCCGCGCTGCTGATCGCAACCGAGCCCATGTTCATTCTGGTTCTCGCCTGGATGATGGGCCAGCAGAAGATCAGCTTGGTCAGCGCGCTGGGCCTGGCTTTGGGCGTGACCGGTGTGGCCCTTCTCACCGGAGCCGAACTCTCGGCCAAGGGCTCAAGCCTGATCGGACTCATGGCCGTCCTGCTCGGATCATTCTCCTGGTCGTTCGGCGTAGTAATTTCGCCGCGACTCAAACTGCCCTCCGACGCATTGGGACGGACCGCGTTGCCAACCCTCTGCGGCGCCGCGATGTTGCTGATTGTCGCCGCCATTTCTGGAGAGTTCCATCAAACCCATTGGGCCAACATCTCTATGCGGTCTTGGCTCGGGCTGGGATATCTGATCACCTTCGGGTCGGTGGTGGCTTTCACGGCCTACACTTGGCTGCTGCAGCGGGTTCCACCCGCGCTGGTGGCCACGCATACCTATGCGAATCCAGTGGTCGCGGTTTTTCTGGGATGGTTTCTGGCGCACGAGCGTTTGACCGGGCGAGTGGTGTTGGCGTCGGTCGCCATTCTGGGAGCGATTGTGTTGATCCGGCGCGGCGAGCGGGCTGTAACCGTTGAACATCCGAAAACGATTTCCCCCGCCGTGGATCTCGCCAAATCTCAAGAATGCGCCTAGGGTCTGCCACTGGTGGGACCTTTCTTAACTGCCGGGAATAAAATTCGCCCTCCTGAGTTATCACCTGCGAGCACCGTAAATCAGGAGCGGCAGATGAATTCAAAACAGAACAGCGCAAGAATGGTGGATGGTCATGACACCGATTTTCTTCATGAAGATCTTCATCATAGTAATCCTCTCAACGACGGCGTCGACCGCCGCGGCTTTCTCAAATGCATGGCGTGGGCCGGTACGGGCCTCGTTTGGACGATGAGCGGCGGCATCCCCGTGTCCCAGGCGTTTGCGGGAAGCATGGGTAAGCACGCCAAAGATGCCCTCACTTTTGTACAAATCAGCGATAGCCACATGGGTTTTAACAAGCCCGCAAACACAGATGTTATCGGCACCCTGAAAACCGCGATCGATCAGATCAACGGCCTCACGCCGCAGCCCGAGTTTCTGCTGCACACCGGCGACATCAGCCATCTCTCCAAGCCCGAGGAGTTCGACAACGTCGACCAGATCCTCAAAAGCGCGAACGCAAAAGAAGTGTTCTACGTTCCCGGCGAACACGATCTGCTCGACGACGCCAACGGAAAATCCTACCTCGACCGCTACGGAAAAAATACCCAGGGAGCCGGTTGGTACAGTTTCGACAAAAAGGGCGTGCACTTCATCGGACTGGTCAATGTCGTGAGCCTGAAGGCTGGAGGCCTCGGCTCGCTCGGACAGGAACAGCTCGCGTGGATGTCCGATGACATCGCGCATCTGAAGCACAGCACGCCGGTGGTTGTGTTCGCTCACATTCCGCTCTGGTCGGTCTATCCCGAGTGGGGCTGGGGCACGGACGACAGCGCGCAGGCACTGGGCTACCTGAAAAAATTCGGCTCGGTCACGGTATTGAACGGCCACATTCATCAGATCATGCAAAAGGTCGAAGGCCGCGTCACTTTCCATACCGCGAGATCGACCGCCTTTCCTCAACCCGAACCCGGCAAAGCCCCATCGCCCGGACCGATGAAGGTTCCTACCGATCAGCTGAAAAGCTTGCTGGGAATTACGGATGTGAATTACGTGAGGGGCAAGCACGATCTGGCCGTGGTTGATTCCACCCTTGTTTAAGTCACTCCGGTCAAACTTCGAAATCTGAAACAAGTAATTAGGAGAAGAACATGATTCGACTTGTATGCATCAGAGGTTGCGCACTGCTAACGATTTCTCTGGCGCTAATTGGCGGTCTGTCTGCGGCGCTTTACGCTCAGCAGCCCGTCGCTTCGCAGGGGACGCCGGAGGTAAAGATCGATAACTTCAGCTACGGTCCGGCGACCATCACGGTGGCGGTGGGCACCACTGTCACATGGACCAACCGCGACGACATCCCTCACACCGTCGTCAGCACTGACGGGGCGTTCAAGTCGAAGGTCATGGACACCGACGAAAAGTTTTTCTACACATTCGCCAAACCAGGAACCTATTCGTACTTCTGCTCGATTCATCCCAAGATGACGGGGCAGATCGTAGTGAAGTGAACTCGTCATGCATCTGGTTGAGCATTTGTGCCCGGAGCGAACTCATGCATCCTTTCGATCTCAAAGCCGCATTGCTCGCGAAACATGCACAACATGTGGTCCTCGTGCATTTTCCGATTGCGCTTTTCTTGACCGGAGTTGCGTTCGACGTATCCGGACGTTGGCTGAAGCGGCCTGCACTCGAGGATGCGGCCTATTTCAATTTTCTGATCGCAGCATTCTCCACTTTGCCGGTAGCGGCTTCCGGCCTTCTCGCATGGCAGTGGCAGCTTGAGGGACAGAAATTGAAAGGTATTTTGCTGATGCACCTGGTGCTCGCCAGCCTCTCCAGCATTACGATCTGGCTGGTGTGGTGGATTCACTACCGCGGACGCCGCGCCGCCACGACACTCTCGCCGTTCCGATTCCCGCTCGAACTGCTGGGCATCTGCTTTATCGCAGTGACGGGGCATCTCGGGGGCTTTCTTAGCGGCGTAAACCTGCCAAGCTAGCTTCCCCAGCCAAACTATCCGTCTCTTCGAGCTATCCAAGCTGCTCCTGAAACCGCGGGAAGCAAGTTGTTTCCGAATCATTCTTGTTTTATAATCATTCTCATCTAAGACCTAGTATCCCCCATGCAATCGGCTCACGAACGGTTTCGCGAACTGGCTTGGAAGTGCGGCCTGGCGGCCACGCATCAGAGGCACGTGATCTACGAAGCGATCGTGGCCACGCCGGGGCATCACTCTGCGGAGACCGTTTATGCGGAAGTTCGGAAGCGGACTCCATCCATTTCTCTAGCCACTGTTTATAACAACCTGCGTCTGTTTGTGGAGCATGGATTGCTGCGGGAAGTGAGCCCGCACAGTTCCACGCTTCTGGTGGAAGGCAATCTCGAACCGCATCATCATCTGGTCTGCACCCGCTGCAAGTCAGTGCAGGATATCGAAGATGATTTCATCAACTATAAGAAGCTGTCGCGGCAAGCGCCGCGGGGCTTTGATTTGAAGCAACCGCTGGTGGAGGTGTTTGGACTCTGCCGCGAGTGCAGCGCCAAGAAGTGATTTTTCACGCACTACCTAATCAATATCAAAGGAAGAAACCATTATGGAAAATACACTCGCGACTTCGTCGGGGAGCGTTTCCCCTGAGACTAAGGACAAACACACCACCCCCGAAGGAAAGTGCCCGGTAGCGCACGGCCCTCGCAGATCCCACACGAACGCCGATTGGTGGCCGAATCAGGTGAACGTAAACATCCTGCACCAGCATTCCCCCAAGTCCGATCCGATGGGCAAGGAGTTCAATTACGCGGCAGAATTCAAGAGCCTCGATTTGAATGCCGTGGTCAAGGACTTGCATGCCTTGATGACGGATTCGCAGCCGTGGTGGCCGGCCGACTTCGGGCACTATGGGCCACTGTTCATTCGCATGGCGTGGCACAGCGCGGGCACGTATCGCATCGGCGACGGCCGCGGCGGGGCGGGATCGGGGCAGCAGCGCTTCGCGCCGCTCAATAGCTGGCCGGATAACGTGAACCTGGACAAGGCGCGCCGGCTGCTGTGGCCGATCAAGCAGAAGTATGGGCGCAAGATCTCGTGGGCCGACCTCATGATTCTCGCAGGTAACGTTGGCTTGGAATCGATGGGCTTTAAGACATTCGGTTTTGCCGGCGGGCGCGCGGACGTGTGGGAGCCGGAAGAGTTGAACTGGGGACCGGAAGGCACGTGGCTGGCGGACGAGCGTTACAGCGGCGATCGCGATCTCCAGAATCCTCTTGGCGCGGTGCAGATGGGTCTGATCTATGTGAATCCGGAAGGGCCGAATGGCAAGCCGGATCCGATTGCAGCGGCGCGCGATATCAGGGAGACATTCGCCCGCATGGCGATGAACGACGAGGAGACAGTTGCGCTTATTGCCGGTGGTCACACTTTCGGCAAGACCCACGGGGCGGGCGTTCCGGCTCAATATGTGGGCAATGAACCGGAAGGCGCCGACATCGAGGATCAAGGCTTCGGGTGGAAGAACAAACTTGGCAAGGGTCATGGTGCCGACACTATCGGCAGCGGCCTCGAAGTTACCTGGACAACGACGCCGACGAAGTGGAGCAATAACTTCTTCGAGAACCTCTTCAAGTACGAATGGGAGCTGACGAAGAGTCCGGCGGGCGCGCATCAGTGGACGCCGAAGAATGGCGCGGGCAACGGCACGGTGCCGGATGCGCACGATCCGGCAAAGCGACATGCGCCATCGATGCTGACCACCGATCTTGCGCTGCGCTTCGATCCGGCTTACGAAAAGATCTCGCGGCGCTTCTATGAGCATCCGGATCAGTTTGCGGACGCGTTTGCGCGGGCGTGGTTCAAGCTGACGCACCGCGACATGGGACCGATCCCGCGATACCTTGGGCCGCTGGTTCCGAAGGAGCCGCAGATTTGGCAGGACCCGGTTCCCGCCGTGGATCATCCGCTGATCGGGGAGTCGGACATTGCTGCGCTCAAGGCGAAGATCCTCGCATCGGGACTGACGATCTCTCAACTGGTGACGACGGCCTGGGCAGCGGCGGCGTCATTCCGCGGCTCCGACAAGCGGGGTGGGGCGAACGGCGGGCGCATTCGGCTCGCGCCACAGAAGGAT
>Ga0302140_10000792_pt1 | contig 41609 bp, 30 predicted proteins | sample I_Bog_E1_1_FD_202095 | JGI IMG/M metagenome (GOLD analysis project Ga0302140, IMG submission 202095) | Peat permafrost microbial communities from Stordalen Mire near Abisko, Sweden - I_Bog_E1_1 | ecosystem: Environmental > Terrestrial > Soil > Wetlands > Peat | place: Sweden: Abisko, Stordalen...
TTGTCAACCAGGAGGGGCGTGCGATTCACCTTGCTCAGTTCCGCGGCGAGCCGCTGCTGATCACCTTCATCTACTCCCGCTGCCCACTACCGGATTACTGCATTCGCATGAGTAACAATTTTGCCGAGGTGGCCGGAGATCTACGGAAGAACAATCCAGCGGCATTCGCCAAACTGCAATTGCTCTCCATCAGCATCGATCCCGAGTTTGATGATCCACAGGTTTTGAGAAACTACGGCAAGCACTATGCCGGAAACCTGGACCCAAATTTCAAGCACTGGAGTTTTGTCACCGGAAAGCCAGCCGAGATCCTCAAGGCGGCCCAGTATTTTGGCCTCTCCTACGAAACCCAGAACGGCCGGATCATCCACGACCTGCGCACCGCGCTACTGGACGCAAACGGCAGCATCGCCGAACTCTACTCTGGAAACCAGTGGAGACCATCCGAAGCAGCTTCAAAGATCACGGAGTTGCAGAGGTAGTTTGCGAGCCTGGAGCGCATCGTCTTTACGCTTCCAATTTCGCCCGTTCGCTAGCTCTCTTCTTCCTCCAGCAACTCTCCAATCGGCTTCTTGTGCTTGACGCCGCGCGCCTCCGCTTTTGTCTTTGCATCAGGGATCGCCCGCGTGAACTTTGGACTTCCAATATTCACGCGAGCTGCATCTTTCACGGCTTTCACTTTGCTGAAAACCTTCTTTTTCTGTGTCATACAAACTTTCCCGTCTTCCTGAATACTTCTTCTTTAATAATAATTCCTGAACAGGAAATATTCCGGTACAATGAAATCAATGGCTCAACTCCCCGACAAGTATTTTCAGCAGCTCTGCCGTGAAAAGCAGATGGCCGTAACTCATCAGCGACTCGTCATCTACCGGGAGCTGATGCAAATGACGGATCATCCCAGCCCCGAGCAGGTCTTTGAGCGGGTTCGACCTGAGCTGCCTTCCATCTCGCTGGCAACCGTTTACAAGACTCTGCACGTATTCCTGCAGGCCGGAATCATCCGCGAGGTAAGTCCCCACCATGGCTCGCGCCGTATCGAACCGAACTCAACCAGCCATTCTCATTTCATCTGCCTTCAGTGTCACGGCATCACAGACCTCGCCCATCACGAGCTGGATGCGTCTGCCTTGGAGGACTCTGTCCCCGATGGTTTTCTGGTCGAGGTAGTCTCGACCGAAGTCCGGGGCTTATGCGGGTTCTGTTTCGCCGGCAAATCGTCGGTCGCGCAAGCCTGATTCGCAAGCCGTCTCACGGTCTCATCTTAGAATTCGAAAACTCAAGGAGAATACTCATTATGCTGGGTGTTGGAGAACAGTTCCCAAATTACTCGCTTACCGCAGTTGTCAGTATTGAAAAAGGTAAGGAATTTAGCACCATCACGAATGAAAGCTATGAAGGCAAGTGGAAAGTTTACTTCTTCTGGCCCAAGGACTTCACCTTTGTCTGCCCTACTGAAATTGCCGGCTTCGGCAAGTTCGATAAAGAGTTTAAAGATCGCGACACGCAGTTGCTCGGTGGCTCAGTCGACTCGGAGTTCGTTCACCTCGCCTGGCGCAACAACCATGCCGATCTGAAGAACTTGCCCTTCCCCATGCTGGCCGACTTCAAGCGTGACCTCGCCGGCGAGCTTGGCATTCTTGATCCCGCGGTAGGAGCAGCACAGCGCGCCGCCTATATCGTAGATCCCCAAGGCGTAATCCGCTTCGTCTACGTGACCGATCTCTCCGTGGGCCGCGAGCCGAAGGAAGTTCTTCGCGTGCTTGACGCTCTACAGACTGACGAACTCTGCCCCTGCGGCTGGCAGAAGGGCGAGGAAGTTCTGCACGGTTAATTCATGTTGTCGCCGGGCGCGGCCCCGTGCCGCGCCCATTTTTTTCGCACAGAAAGCCGGTACTCCCAATCATGACAACGCAAATAATGACGGTTGAAGCCATTCTTGAAACTCTTCCTGACTATGCCAAAGACCTTCGCCTCAATTGGTCAGCCCTGGTCAATGCCAGCGATTTGACCGACAACCAGAAATGGGGCGCGTTCGTCGCCGCTGCCTACGGCGCGCGCAGTCCAAAACTGCTCGCCGCGGTAGAGGCCGAAGCCGCCACCCACGTCTCGTCCGAAGTGATCAACGCCGCCAAGGGAGCCGCGGCCATCATGGGCATGAATAACATCTACTACCGCTTCCATCACCTCAGTACGAACGAGAAGTACTCTACGATGCCCGCACGTCTGCGCATGAACATCATGCGCACTCATGGAGCCGATCACCTTGACTTTGAGCTCTGGTCACTGGTGGTCTCTGCCATCAACGGCTGCGGCAAGTGCGTCAGCGCGCATGAGAAGGTTCTACTCGAAAAAGGCGTGACGGAAGAACTCATCCTCGCCGGCGTTCGCATCGCTGCCGTAGTCCACGGCACCGCCGCTGCGCTGGACGCGTTACAAGCCTAATCAATCCGCTTATAGAAAACGGCGGGCACTTTGTGTGTGCCCGCCGTTTTTTATTGTCTGAAGATGAAGAGATATCAGTCCGTGGCTGAGTACTTCGGCAAGCCGCAATGAATGCATCGCTCAGCAATCATGTTGGAAGTCCATCCTCTTGAAAAGAACCATTTACCGCACCTTGGACAAGGGAAATGCTGCATCCGGATGCCCGCCGCTAAAAATACGATCATCCAAATGATTGCGAAAAGCTGAATCGTCCAACCATAGGATTTCAAAGTCAGATGGTCGATCAAATACGCGAAAGGCACAAAGCTCAGAAAAGCAATCCCAAAGAGATTCCTGCGCCTGCGGTACCCCTGCCATGCGATTTCGTATTCCTTCACTTGCCTCCCCAAGTCTAGAACTAATTCCAACACTCTACTCTCCGCAGCCGTCCGGACCAGCAACGGCCCCAACCAGAACTTCGTTATCCAGGTAGTTCCGTCCTGCTTCCAGCGCTTCTTCGTTCATCGCAGCCAGCTTCGGATTCTTCACCAGTCCGCTCAACACGCTCTGCGCAGCCGTGAAGGGCAGGCAGTAGGTTGCCTCCAGCAGGGCTCCCATCATCACCACGTTGGCGACTTTCGCCGAACCGATCTGGTCGGCAATCTCGTTGGCCGGAACGCAGTCCACGGTCACGCCTTCATAGCTCAAACCCTCCGGCAGGCTGTGGCCGTTGTAGAGGATGATTCCGCCGGGCTTCACCTCCCGCCCGAACTTGCGGAGCGAAGGTTCGTTCATGGCCACCAGAACCTCAGGATTCGTGATCACTGGCGCTCCAATGCGCTCATGCGAGAGCGTTACATGACAGTTCGCACTGCCCGAGCGCATCTCCGGACCGTAGCTCGGCAGCCAGCTCACTTCCATGTGCTCGCGCATACCCATCTCGGCAATCAGTTGTCCAAGCAACAGCACGCCTTGTCCGCCAAAGCCTGCAACCTTGATGGTCTTGGCGCGCGTATGTTGCCGACGCGCGTGGCGCTCTTGCTCCGTGAGTCGCTTGCCGGTAATGCCCAGGAGTTCCGCTACGCTCGTCTGCGGCACATCCACCGGAGTGAACTCCGGCTTGCGGTCACGGTAGACCCCGAGCGGGAACTGCTTGGTCAGAACCTCGGCCACCCAATGACGCGCGACCGTCGGCTCCATCTTTAGAATGGTGGGACACGGAGAGAGAATCTCAACCATCGTGAATCCAGCGCCTTGTTTCTGAAGTTCGAGCGCCTTCTTCACTGCTTTGCGTGCTTGCAGAATATGCTTGGCGTCGCTCAGGGCAACCCGCTCCACGTACACCGGAGCTTCGAGGGTAGAGATAAGTTCAGACATCTTGATCGGAAAGCCGTCATTATTCGGACGCCGGCCCCACGGGCTTGTCATGCTCATCTGCCCGACCAAGGTTGTTGGAGCCATCTGCCCACCGGTCATCCCGTAGATCGAGTTATTCACGAAGAACACGGTGATGTTCTCGCCACGATTCGCCGCGTGTACAATCTCCGCCGTGCCGATTGCCGCCAGATCTCCATCGCCCTGGTAGCTGATGACCATTGATTCGGGGTTCGAACGCTTCAGCGCCGTTGCCACGGCGGGCGCGCGCCCATGCGCTGCCTGCACATTTCCCGTATCGAAATAGTAGTACGCAAATACCGAGCATCCTACCGGGCTGACCATGATCGTCCGGTCCTGCACGCCCAGCTCTCCCAGAGCCTCGGCAATTAACTTGTGGGCAACGCCGTGTCCGCAACCGGGGCAATAATGCGTCTGGTGCTGGTTCTCGTCTTTACGTTCAAAGCGCTCGAAGAAGACGGGCGTTCTTCCATGCACAACATTGTATTCACCCATCGCCGACTCCTAAACCACGACTTCCATATGCGTGAACAACTCGGCCTTGCAATCTTCCGCCGAAGGCACGTTGCCGCCCATGCGACCGAAGAACTCCACGGGTATGTTTCCGTTCAGAGCCAATCTCACGTCTTCCACCATTTGCCCGGTGGAAAGCTCAACCACCATGGCCCTCGACGCCTTTCCAGCCGCCTTGGCCAGTGCCTCGGAGGGGAACGGCCATAACGAAATCGGACGAAAGAGTCCAGCCTTCACGCCATGCTGCCGCGCCAGGTCCACCGTGGAGCGCAGCACACGAGAGATGATGCCATATCCTACCAGCAGCACCTCCGCATCTTCTGTCCGGTAGCTCTCCCAGCGGCATTCATTGCGCTCGCATTCTTTGTATTTGGCTTCCAAGTGGCGGATGTGAGCTTCCATCAGATCGTTCGTCAGGAAAATGGAAGAGACCAGGTTGCCCCGCGTCTCAAGCGTTCCCTTCACCGCCCACGGCTTTTCCGGAATCGCGGCCTCGACCAGTTCCAACTCGAGAGGCTCCATCATCTGTCCCACGAATCCATCGGCCAGCAATACCGCTGGATTGCGATACTTGTCCGCAAGGTCGAAGGCCAGCATTGTCAGTGATGCCATCTCCTGCACACTCGATGGCGCCAGTACGATATTCCGGTAGCAGCCGTGCCCGCCGCCCTTGGTCATGGCAAAGTAGTCGCTCTGTTCCGGAGCGATGTTGCCAAGTCCCGGTCCTGCGCGCATCACGTCAACGACAACACACGGCAGTTCGGCGCCCGCAAGGTAGCTGATTCCCTCTTGCATCAGGCTGATGCCCGGGCCGCTGGAGGCGGTCATTACGCGCTGGCCCGCTGCGGCCGCGCCATACACCATGTTGATCGCCGAGACCTCGCTCTCAGCCTGCACGAATGTCCCGCCGACCTGCGGGATGAGAAGCGCTGCATATTCGGCGATTTCACTGGCGGGCGTGATCGGGTATCCGTAGAACGAACGGCAGCCCGCCATGATTGCAGCTTTGACCACTGCCACATTTCCCTTACACAGTTGCCTCATGAGCCACCTCGGTGATCTGTAACTCGCTCTTCGGCGTTTCCATTTTGTATACCGTGATCGCACCTGGCTCAGGGCACACGAAGTAACAGATACCGCAGCCGGTGCAGACATCGGCGTTTTGCCGTGCCGGATGTACTCCGTAGTGATTCAACTCCGAACTTAGCTCCATCCCTTTGGGCGGGCAGGATTCGACACAAAGACCGCAGCCCTTGCACTCATCCTGGTTGACTACAGTTTTGCCCTTCGCCATATTTCACCTCGCCATGCCGATGGTAACCCTCGGCCCCCATCCCATCTCGCGCACATGCTCGTTGAGTTCTTCGCGGAACTTGGGATGGGCTATCTCGATCAGCGCTTCGGCGCGCTGCCTCAGGTTCTTCCCATGTAGGTATGCCACGCCGTATTCCGTTACCACGTAATGAACGTCTGCCCGCGTCGTCACAACCCCAGCGCCAGTCTTGATGTGCGGAACGATGCGTGAAACCATCCCATTCTTTGCCGTGGAGGAAATTGCGATTACCGGCTTGCCTCCGCGGCTTCGCGCCGCGCCACGCATGAAGTCCAGTTGTCCACCGAAGCCGCTTATCAGGCGCGGACCCACGGAATCGGAAACCACCTGTCCACTAATATCGATTTCGATCGCGGAATTGATCGCCACAACGTTCTCGTTCTGCGAGATCACAAAGGGATCATTGCAGTAGCGGGTGGGCTGAAAATCAAACATCGGGTTATCATCGACGTACTCGTACCAATCCCGCGTGCCCATGGCAAAACCCAGCACAATCTTGTTTGGGTTGATCTGCTTTCTGGTTCCGGTGATCACTCCTGATTCAATTAATGGAATGGCACTCTCCGTCAGCGTCTCAGTATGGATACCGAGGTCGTTGCGGTCAACCAGGTGAGGAAGTATTGCGTTGGGAATTGCACCGATGCCGACCTGCAGGCAGGCTCCGTCCTCAATCAGCGTGGCAACATTCTGCGCAATGTGCCGGTGCTCATCCGTGATGTGCTCAGGGTGAAGTTCCGGCAAAGGCTCCGAGCACTCAACAATCGCGTCAAATTCGCTGACGTGCATGAATGTATTGCCGAAGGTGCGCGGCATCCGGTCATTCACCTGCGCAATCCGAATGCGGGCGCACCGCGCCGCGTTCAGCGTTGTTTCCACTGCAATGCCGAGGCTGCAATATCCATGGCGGTCTGGAGTTGAAACGTGCAGCAAGGCCACATCAAGTTCCAACTTCTTACTGGTAAACAGATCCTCGATCTCGCTCAGGTGTATCGGGATGTAATCCGCTTGGCCTTCTCGCACCGCCTTGCGCATATTCGGCCCGATGAATAACGCATTGTGCCGGAAGCTCTCGGAGAATTCCGGCTGGGAATAGTAGGGTTCGCCGATACCGAGCAGATGAATCATCTCGACATTTCGAACCTGTCCTGAACGGCGCGTCAGCGCCTCAAGCAACATCCGCGGAAACGCTGAGTTGCCATGTACGTAGACGCGCATGTCGCTCTCAACCGCGCGCACGGCCGCCTCGGCCGTCATCAGTTTCTTCTGGTATTCGGACTGCCAAACCATAAGGACCATTCCTTACTAATTTCTCGATAGTTCCCGCTTTACTTCTTCATCTCTGCAATTCGCGCTTCCCTCACGCGCTCATGTCCGCGCACCGCAAAATACATGGCACGATCAAAAAACTGGTCCACCATCTTTATGAGTTCCACTTCGCCAAAAATCTCGGACACATTCTCCAGCGCCTCAATGCCATTCAGATAAAACCAGAGATTCTCCTTCACAAGCACCATGCACCAGAGCAACTGGCTTACCGGTACGCACTGCTCCGCGCGTCTGGTGCCAATCATTGTGTAGCGGCGCTCAACCTCTTCTTCGGTCTTTGATACCAGCCACTCACCCAAGTGGCTGTAAATACCGCCGACCAGTGTCTTGAGTTCTTCACCGGAAACGCGTGTGTAGTCCGAGCAGCGATCCGAGTTCGCGATTCTGGTTTCCAGTGTCTCTGCCAGTGCATCTGCGTGCGTTTCGATCAACTTCATCAACCTGTGCGCCATGATGCTCATACCGTCTTCCTCCGCAAATTTGTTTTCTTCACTGGCCTCGATCCCGAAACCCATCAACTACGCTCTGCGGGACCGTATAGTCTGTTCGTTTCCACGAGCGCCAGCCGTGATTGGAGTCACCCCATCCTGTGATAGCAGTCACCCAAGTAAACATAACTTTTTCAATAAGTTGCCGCCCCTGAAACTCTGCCTTTTCCGCCTTCGAATTTCCGAGTTCTGCGCGAAAAAGCCCGGAGGTTTTAGCCTCCGGGCTTTTGGTGTTAGCAGTGCTACTCAGGCAAGGAAGAACTCTTTGGTGATCTCGACATACTTGTCGGCCGGAAGGTGCTTGGCGATGGAGCCGTGCGCCGTGCCGCCGTCTTGCGCCAGAGCCAGGTTGCCGCTGGTGGCCGGGATGTAGGAGGCCAGTTTCTTGGCGCTGTCTGCCATCAGGGCGCGGGCCATGTTGCCGCTCAGCAGGTTCTTGTAGTTGGTCTTGGCGTCGGGGGCCTGCACGGTCATCAGCCAGCTGTTGCCGTACGGATCGGCGGTCAGGGTCTCAGGGTGGCGGACGATTTCGTCGTTCACGTCGTTGACCGTGCCTTCGATCGGGGAGACCATCTCGATCAACTCACCGTTGACCCGGAAGCTCCATACTTTCTGTCCCTGGCGAACCCACTGGCCGCGCTGCGGGAGGTTGACTTCCTCGGCTTCGCCGATCAGTTTGGCGGCAAAGTCGTCGATGCCGGCGCGAACCAGGTTCGGGCTTTCGCCAAGCGCCCAGGCATGACCCTGATGGAAGCGGAGGTGTTCGGGAATCTCAAAACCGGCGACGATGGGCTGCGCCTTGCGGGCAGAGGCCTCGACGGAGGGTGCGGTCTGAAGGACGTAGGCAGGGGCGGGCTTGTTGGTGAAGCGCTCGATCACCAGGAAAGTTACGAAGAAGGCGAGAACTAGGATAACGGTCATTGTCTGATCCTCCGCCTCTCTTTCTTGAGAGGCTCTAGTAAGATTCGCGGCTCCCGACTCTTCCTTGTCTGACCCGCGTACGTGCTATGTAAAAGCACTCTGCGGGCCAAATCGTACCAAAGTGGCTAACGTGCAGAAAGCAAGAGCGTTAGGGAAATCAGAGGATGAGGTGCGGAAAATCGTTACGGGTGGAAGTGTTGTGGTTCACAACACCGCAAATTGCGATTCGAGCTGTAAATGAGGAGTGTTAAGCAGTGAAGTCAATGACTTAGCGGGAACACGAGAAACATAGCGGGATTTCGTTACAGTGTTGTGCTTTGCATCGGATGAGTGGGAGTTATCCACAGGGGGATGGGAGAGTGCTGAAAATAAAGACTAAGGCAGGCTGTACTGCCTCAGCTTCTCTGCCACAATTTGTTCGCCGCGAGCGATAACCTGTTTGATCGTCAGCGTGCTGGAATCGATATGCACGGCATCGTCGGCCGCCTTAAGAGGGGCGACGGCACGGGTTGAATCGCGTCGATCCCGTTCGCGCATATCCTCCTTAAGCTTCTCGGCGCGTTCCGGATCGTTTTGCGCATTGGCTTGGGTTACCCTGCGCCCTTCGCGAACACTGGAGTCTGCATCGAGGAAAATCTTGACTTCGGCATTGGGAAACACCACTGTGCCGATATCGCGCCCCTCCATGATCACTCCGCCATTCGCGCCCATTGCCCGTTGGCGGTTCACCATCCATTCCCGAACGGACGGATGGGTAGAGACCCGCGAAGCCGCATCCGTGACGTCGCGTTCGCGAATGCGGGCAGAGACATCGCGCTTGTCGAGCAGCACGCGGTTACCTACTGGAGTGGGCTCCAGTTCAATGGTGGACTGATTGGCCAAAGCGAGTAGCGCCGCTTCATCCCCAGCTGAGACTCCCACCTCTAAGGACTTCAAGGCCAAGGCCCGGTACATTGCGCCGGATTCCAGATTGACATAGCCCAGCGTCTTGGCCAAACGCGAGGCAATCGTGCTCTTGCCTGCTCCGGCAGGCCCGTCGATGGCGATTACGAGCTTTGGAATGTTGGAACTCATTTGTTTTCTGCGCCGGATGGGTTGGACTCTACGTCCGGCTCAGCCTCGGCTTTCGATGTCGAAATGCCTGCCACGGGCGTAAGCGGGCGGGGCACACCGCTGCGACGTGGACGCCGTGCAATCGGCTGGCCGGGGCGCACCAGCTTCCGCGGAGCGGCCATCGTTGGCTTAGGCGGCGGAATGTGCAGCATTGAACGCGTGCCGATGTGAGTGAACTGGAACTCACGTGCCGCCAGTAAAGCGTTGATCGCCTCCCGTACACGGCCTCGACCGATAAAGTTACTGAAGAACTCTTCCACTTCCAACTGCTCCGCTGCAACCACACACTCTATGTACTTAGAAACCAACGCGGTCAGCGCCTCAGCGATGGACATATTCATGCCCTCGCGCACCTCGTCCGGACACCAGCGCAAAAGCACATCCCAGTACGCGCCCTGCTCTGCACGATAGTCGACACGGGTAATCCTGAGTTTGAGTGAGAGTTCGGCCAGAGCGCGATCAATTGCCGCCTCTGACAGCTCGCCGCCCAATATCTCCCGCATCCGGCTCTTAGTGATGGGGCCATCTTTCTGGATGACCTGAAAGACGTGGGCCGCAAGCGGCGAATACTCCGAACGGTTGCCGGTTTTGATCGGCGCGCGGGGATTGCGATCACCCACCAAACCGTAGAAGTAGGGGAACACCGAGGCAGAAACCAGGAAATCCGTATCTCCGAACAGCGGCGCTTCAAAAGCAAACTTCTGGCGCAGGGTTCGAACCATCACCTCCATGGCATCCTTGGCCCTGGGGTCGGCGAAGGCGTGCTGCCAAGTGGGAAGGTTGTCATGTGCCCCGGCCCAGGCACCAATAAACGTTGGAACCAGCACCGCGGGACGCAGCGGATACATCAGGCAAAAGCCCACGCTCTCAATAAACTCGCGCGCATCGTCCTGGGTGCGGATCGGCTGGCCGTTGGTGCGCCACTTGGCGTCGCGTAGCTCCTGCAATTCCTGCTCTATCATTGCCACCTGCTGAAGGGGATGCAACTGCGCACAACGGAGTGCGCGAATTGCTCAAATTCGCTTAAAAGCCTTTTGAATGTCTTTAACAGAATACCGCAGCACGATGGGTCTGCCATGCGGACAACTCATCGGATACTTGGTTTTCGCCAATTCCGTCAGCAGCCACTCCATTTTAGCCGTGTCCAAGGGCATATTTACCTTGATGGCCGCGTGGCAGGCGATAGAGGCCGCGATCCGGGTACGGATCTTCTCCAGGTTCAGAGCTTGCTCTTCGCGCTCAAACTGCTCGAGCAGTTCCTGCAACATCTGCGCTACTGCGTCAGCAGCGATTCCCGCCGGAGCCGACTGGATCGCGATGGTCCGGATGCCGAACGGTTCGGCGTCGAAGCCATTCCTTCGCAACTCCTCTCCAATCTCCGTGAAAATAGCTTGCTGCGCGGGCTTCAGTTCTACAATGATTGGCATCAGCAAGCGCTGAGCCTCTACCTTGTGCCGTCCGCGCTCTTCCAGAATCTTCTCGAACAGAACGCGCTCGTGAGCCACGTGCTGATCAATTATCCAGAGCCCTTGTGGATTGGTCGCCAAGATAAACGAGTCGCGTATCTGCCCCAGCGGCTTGAGCGTTCCCAGCATCGAGAGATCCATCGCGTCGTCAATGCCGTCCAAGGGCAATGCGCAGGTGGACGCGGTCTCGGGGATGGCTTCCGGTTCTGCATACGGAGCAGTTCCTCCAAATCCCTGAGGAGCCATTCTCGCCGCACCAGCCGCTCCGTTGCCCTCTACCACGATGGAACCCGCGAAAGGCAACGTCTCATTCCGCGCTGGAACTTGCTCGGAGACCAGCGAAAATCCAGCACGGCCAAGCGCCGCGCCCGCCGATTCCGCCGCCAGCGCGTGGAAAGCTTCCCCGGCACTGCCCGGCAGTGGTGGCGTAAGCGCAACCTTTGCCGAAGGTGCCATGTTGATCTCGCTCATGAAGGCCGCAGCGGGACGAGCAGCCATCAACGCCGAACGTACCGAGTCGCGGACGAAGTCATGCACAAAACTCTGCTGGCGGAATCGTACCTCTGTCTTTGAAGGATGAACATTGACATCGACTTCGGTGCAAGGCATTTCCAAGAAGAGCAGCATCACGGGATAGACCGTCGGGGGGATAATGTTCCGATAACCCTCCAGAATGCCGTGAATCACCACTTTGTCGCGGATCAACCGCCCGTTGACGAAGATGAAAATCGAATTGCGATTCAACTTCTGTATTTCGGGCTTGCTAGTGAAGCCATGAATTCTGAGTTCGCCCGGGGTGGGTGCCTGGTATTCCGGCTCGCGCCGCCATGGTGGAGGCTCGGGAAGCCCCACTCGCTCCAGCGGAATTTGCGCAGCTAATGGGATAAGTTCGTTGAGCGTCTCTTTGCCGAAGACCTGGTAGATGCGCTCCGAATGCGAGGCAACGGGCGGGGCCATCAGCATCGCGTTCGTCGCCGAGTGCAGTTCCCAATGCATCTCCGGGTGTGCGAGCGCATAGTGGGTCACCAGTGAGGCGATGTGCGACAGTTCAGTTGACTCCGCCTTCAGAAATTTTCTGCGAGCAGGAGTATTGAAGAAAAGATCGCGAATGCTGATCGAGGTTCCTGCGGGAAGGCCTGCTTCCTCCACGGTTAGAATGCGCCCCCCGGCTATTTCCACAACGGTGCCACTGGCCTCGCCTTCGTCCCGGGTCTCAAGACGTACCCGGCTCACCGCAGCGATGGATGGCAGCGCCTCCCCGCGAAAGCCCAACGTAGAAATCGACAGCAGATCATCGTCGTTCTTCAGTTTGCTGGTGGCGTGACGTTCGAACGCCAACAGCGCATCGTCGCGCACCATTCCACAGCCGTTGTCAGTCACGTGGATCAGGCTGCGCCCGCCTGCTTCAATGTCGATGCGGATACGCGTAGCACCGGCATCCATGGAATTTTCAATCAATTCCTTGACCACCGAAGCCGGACGTTCCACCACCTCGCCGGCGGCGATTTTGTTGGCGACATGTTCGGAGAGAACGTGTATGCGTCCCATACGGAAGCAGCGCTCGGACCCGAGAGAATATGCCGGATCATGCGCTACAGTAAGGCTATCACGCCTCGAGGCGACAATCCGGCAGAGACCTGCGCGGCTCCCCCCGCCAGAACTTGTCTTATATACCTTTTGGAAATGTTTAGTAATGACAGCATTGCTGAAAGGTGCTCTAATGGCCCATCTTTCTTGTCTGAATTCAGTTTGCTCCGTGTGGCCAGAGCAGTCCGTCCGCAGCAGAGGCGACGCCGCACCCCAAAGGTGGCCATGTCCAGAAGACGCGCCCTGCTCTCTATTCCGATATTCGCACTCCTTATTTCCTCTTTCATATTCGCTCAGAGCGCACTCTCCGGAGCGATAGGCGGCTCATCCAGGGACGCCCACCATGCTGCCGTCCCTGGTGCGCGAATCGCCCTTCAAAACATTGAAACCGGGGAGATCCTGGAAACACGATCAGGTCCTGAAGGTGCGTTTCGCTTTCTTGATCTCAAGCCAGGCACCTATTCCTTAAAGGCTGCCGGCGATGGATTTGCAGATTTCGAAGTGGCGCAGGCCGTCGTAGAAGTTGGGCGAATCACCGAAATAAGAATTGCATTTGTCGTGGCCGGCAAAGCTGAGGTGGTGGAGGTCCGCGATGAAGCCCCAACGGTCAACACCTCCCAACCGGACTTCGCCAGCAACTTGGATGAGGCTGCCATCAACAACCTGCCAATGAACGGGCGCCGCTGGTCAAACTTCGCCCTGCTCACGCCTACCGCAACCCTTGATGGCGACTTCGGCCTGATCAGTTTCCGCGGCATCAGCGGTCTGCTCAACAACAGCACCGTCGATGGCGCGGACAACAACCAGGCATTTTTCAGTGAAGAGCGCGGTCGCACCCGCATCAGTTATGTCATCAGCCAGGCGTCGGTGCGAGAGTTCCAGGTAAACACTTCAAACTTCACCGCCGAATATGGTCGCGCAGCCGGATCGGTGATCAACTCGGTTACCCGTAGCGGTGGGAACCATTTTCATGGCGAGGTTTTCTACTTCGACCGCGACAACGCTCTCGGCGCCACAAACGCCTTCACCGTCGTCCCCGTGCAGGATGGCAACGGTAACTGGACGACCGCGAAGATCAAGCCACTCGATCGGCGCCAACAGTTTGGCGGCTTCGTCGGCGGCCCCATCATCAAGAACAAACTCTTCTACTTCGGCTCCGCTGACCTTCAGCGGCACGACTTTCCGGCCATCGCCGCAGCCGGGAATGCCGCCACGCTCTTCGCGAAGCCATGCGTCATTCAATCGCACTACGCAGGGATGAGTTCCGCGAGTCAAGCGCTGGTACAGGTCTGCACTTATGACGAACTGTATACGCTGACCCGTAACGTCATGCCTCTTTACACCCCGGATAATGCAGCCATTGCCGCTTTCGGCTCTGGAGTCAGCTATCTTGCCAGCCTGCTCGGCCCAGTGCCCCGCACTGCCGACCACGACATTTACTTCTCCAAACTCGACTACCACCTCAATCCGCATCACGCGCTTGGGCTCAGCTTTAACCGCGTACGCTGGAGTTCTCCGGGTGGAGTGCAGAGCGAGCCAGTCGTCCAACGTGGCATCGCCAGCTTTGGCTTTGATGGCGTAAAAGTGGACATGCTGACCGCGCGGCTCACCTCAACTTTTGGCAACTATGCGACGAGTCAGTTGCGGTACTCATGGGGACGCGACTTCGAATACCAGATTCCACAATCTCCCGCTCCCGGTGAGCCAATCGGCCCCAGCGGATTCGCGCCTTCGGTCGCGTTGCTTGCCGACTCGTCAGGTTTCACCTTCGGCACGCCAGATACCATGCCGCGCAAGGCTCTCCCGGACGAATATCGCAATGAGCTTGCCGAAACCGTGAACTGGTTGCACCATCGCCATATCTTCAAGTTCGGTTTTGACCTGAATCGCGTGCATGATTACATGAACAATCTCTACGCTGCGGACGGCAGCTACCACTACGATTATCGCGACAACTTCATCGCCGACCTCTACCAGTGGCAGCACAATACCGGTACGGAGTACCGCGGCTACAGCAGCTACGTACAGGGCTTCGGAACCCCGGCATTTGCGTTCAATACTTTTGACAGCGCCTTTTTCTTCCAGGAAGAATGGCGGCCGGCGCGCAGGCTTACCCTGAACTTCGGACTGCGCTACGAGTACGAAGCTCTGCCCAGTCCGCAGATGGCGAATGCCCTGCTGGCAGCCACAAGCTACTTCCCTTCCGATCGCAATAACTTCGGCCCGCGCTTCGGCTTTGCCTGGAACGTGACGGGCAACGGCAAAACCGCGCTGCGCGGCGGCTACGGCATCTACTACGGACGCATCAATAACTCAACCATTTCTTCGGCGATTACCAACACCGGCGTCGCGGACGCTCAGCGCAGTTACAGCTATCGCGCATGTTATCTCTACGCCGTGAACTGCCTGAACGGGCCACTGTTTCCCCTCGTGAACTCCGCGGATCCATATAGCCCGGCGCAGGGAGGAAATGTTGCGGTCTTTGCGCACAACATGCAGAATCCGCAGATTCACCAGGCTGACCTGATTCTCGAGCACCAGATCGCACACGATACCGTGATCTCTGCCTCTTACCTACTCAGCCTCGGACGCGAACTACCAAACTTCATCGACATCAATCTCGACCCGGCCAGCCGTAGCAATGTGGCCTATACCTTTGCCTCCGACTACTACACCGGCGCGCCCGGCCCATACAACGGACACATTCTGACGGTTCCGGTTTATACCGGACGGCTCAATCCCAACTTCCAGACCATCACTGAGATTCGCTCCAACGTTAACTCCTCTTACAATGCGCTGGTTGTGCAGTTCAATCACCACACCAGCTCAGGACTGGGATTTCGCTTCAATTACACCTGGGCCCATGCGCTCGATTTCGACCAGAACTCAAACACCTTTACCACCTACAACAACACGCTCAGCGCAGTGCCATTCACGTATCAGTATGACGGCGTCTCGCATCTCGTCTCCCGCCCCGATTACGGAAACTCCAACTACGACATTCGTCATCACTTTACTGGCAGCTTGCACTGGTCGCCACGTGCATTCCATCACTCGCGCGGAGTCCTGCATGCCGCACTCGACCACTGGACGGTCGCACCTGTAGTCCAAATCTCAACGGGCAAGCCTTTCAGTGATCACGTCAGCGGGGACGCACCAATCACAACCTGCGCCGGATGCCTTGGATTTATGGGCACAGGAGGCCAGTACCGCCTGCCATTCCTGGGACGCAACACTTTCCGCTACGACAATCTCTACAATGTTGATCTGCGCCTTTCGCGCCATATCCACTTCAGAGAGCGCCAGAGCCTTGAGTTTCTCGCCGAGGCGTTCAACCTCTTCAACCATGAGATGATTACCGGCCGCAGCAGTACGTTCTACACCGTCCACAAAAACACGCTTGAGTACGACTCCAACTTTGACACCCCAACTGCCGCGGCCAACACCATCTACCGCGAACGTGAGATTCAGCTCGGCGCACGCTTCCATTTCTAGACTCTGCGCGAAACGGAATCTGCAGCGCCATCGGGTTGCTCATATTTTCAGAACGTGGGCAACTCCTCCGGACGGCCTAGCTTCTCACACCCCGTCCCACACAAGGAGGTTCTATGCGTTGTCTCCTCAAGGTTTCCATGCCAACCGAGATTGCAAATCAGCGTGTCGCCGACGGCAGCTTAGGTAAGACTATCGAGTCAATACTGAACGAAATCAACCCTGAAGCCGCTTATTTTGCGGAGGATCGCGGAATCCGGACTGGGTACATCTTCTGCAACGTCAAGGAAGAGTCGGATATCGTTGCAATTGCCGAGCCATGGTTTCTCGCCTTTCATGCCCAGGTGGAGATCCATCCTGCGATGACCTTGGCTGACCTGAAAAAAGCCGCCCCGTCCTTCGAAAAAACCGTGAAGAAGTATGGCCATTTGCCAAAGGCTGCCTGACCTTGGACCAATGAAAACGGGCAGCGCCATCGCGCCGCCCGTTCTTACTCGTATGCTGCCGCTTACTCCATATCCCGCCAGTTTGCACCCGCGCTGACCTCCACCTCCAGCGGAACGCTCAGCGCGTATGCGCCTTCCATGCACTCTTTCACCAGCGACTTCACGATCTCGACTTCCGCCTCCGGAGCTTCCAGCACGAGTTCGTCATGCACCTGAAGCAGCATCCTTGTCTGCAATCCGCGCGCGCGGATCTCGTGGTCGAGGCACAACATTGCGATCTTGATCAGGTCCGCTGCCGTGCCCTGCAGAGGAGTGTTCACTGCGGTGCGCTCGGCGAACCCGCGCAGGTTCGGATTCTTGCTCAGCAGATCTGGAATCGGGCGCTTACGGCCAAACATATTGCGCACAAAACCATCACGCCGCGCTTGCTCAAGCGTTGAATCAATGAACTTACGGACCCCGGCGTAGCGCTCAAAGTAGGCGTCGATAAACCGCTTGGCCTCCTTCTGCTCGATCCCCAACTGCTGCGCCAATCCAAATGGCGAGAGCCCGTATACGATGCCGAAGTTCACCGCCTTCGCCCGGCGCCGGTGCTCGGCATCAATCAGCATCGGCGGCACGCCGAAAACCTCTGCGGCGGTCAGCGTGTGAATGTCTTTGCCTGTGCGGTATGCCTCCAGCAACAGCGGATCTTGGGAGTAGTGAGCCAGCAACCGCAATTCAATCTGCGAATAGTCGGCGCCCACCAGAAGCTTCCCTGGAGCCGCCACGAAAGCTGCGCGAATCTCACGCCCCAGCTCGGTGCGGATCGGAATATTCTGCAAGTTCGGGTTCGTCGAACTCAGCCGTCCCGTCGCAGTTGCCGCCTGGTTGAAACTGGTATGCAATCTGCCGTTCCGGCACAAGAGCGGCAGTGAATCGATATATGTCGATTTAAGCTTCGTAAGCTGCCTAAATTCCAGCACCAGTTTGACGACTTCATGCTCTCCGGCCAACCCTTCCAGCACGTCCTGCGCGGTTGAAATCGTCTTACCTTTGCCATACTTGAATGGCTTGGGCAGTTGCATCCGGTTGAACAGCACGTCGCCTAGCTGCTTCGGCGAGTTCACGTTGAACTCCACTCCGGCCAGCTCGTGAATCGTGCGCTCCAGCCGCCGTATATCCCCCTTCAACTTGCCGGACATCTCGGCGAGCACATCGCAATCGAGCCGCACCCCCGCCTGCTCCATTCCATGCAGCACAAACGCCAGCGGCAAATCGATCTCGCAATAGAGCTTGGCCAGTTCCGCGTCGGCTTGCACTTCGGAGCGCAACGTCGAGACCAGCCGCAGGGTGATATCCGCAGCTTCGGCCAGTGAGTTGGAGAGCTTCAATCCCAGCCGCCGAAGAGCTACCTCCGGCAGCGTGTGCGCGCTATAAGTCGGATCCAGCAGATAGGAATAGAGCATCGTATCGTGCTCCACCCCTGCGAGCGGAAGACCCGTATCGCTCAGTGCATGCAGTGTGGACTTCGCATCATGCACGGCCTTCACCAGCTTTCCATCCGCCAGAATCTCTGCAATGCGTGCTGCGTTCCCACCCACAAGCTCGGACGTGTAGCTCTCGCCCTCCGCAACGGACATCGCAATCTGCTGACGCTCCGGCGACGCAGCTTGGTCCTCACTCGTCTTCGACGCAGACAGCTCCTCACTCAAAGCGAGCGATCCCTGTTCCGGAGCTTCTTCCTGTGCAGCTTCGTCCATGCCGGCTTCCACTGCGCGAACCTCGGCCTCGGTCAGGCGCACGGCGGCCGCCAAGGCAATCGCCAGCATCGGAGCCTTGGCCAGCGTCGCAAGCGCATCAACCGTAAGCTCGCCATATTTCGTCTCTCCAACGGCCTCACCCGCGGAGAGAAACTCTTTCTGTAAGGTTGTAAATTCCAGTTCGGCAAACAGTTCGCGTGCCGCCGCCACGTCAGGCTCCTGCGCCAGCATGGCTTGCGGCTCAAAAGGAATCGGCACATTGCAATCGATCGTCACAAGCTTCTTGCTTAGCAGAATCATCTCGCGGTTCTGTTGCAACGATTCCCGATACGTCTTTTTCATCACCTCATCGGCCCGCGCTAACAGCGCGTCCAAGGTCCCAAACTGCTGAATCAGTTCCACGGACCCCTTCTCGCCGATTCCTGGTGCGCCCGGAACGTTATCAATTGAATCTCCGCGTAAGGCCATCAGATCAACCACTTGCTCCGGCTTGACTCCAAGCAGTTCCTGTACCTTCGCCGGATCGCAGATCAGGTTGTCCTTCGGTGGATTCAGTACACAGACTTTGCCGTCCACCAGTTGCAGCATGTCTTTGTCGCTGCTCACCACGTAGACCCCGTAGCCTGCCTCCGCGGCCCGGTGCGCCAGCGTGCCAATCACGTCATCGGCTTCAAAGCCTTCGCGCCCCAGAATCGGAATCCGGTACACCTCCAGCGCGCGATGGATGTAGGGCAATTGCTGTCGCAAGTCCTCAGGCATCTCGGCCCGATTTGCCTTGTAGCCCTCGTACACAAACTCCACCATCTCGCCGGTCTCTTTGTCCCGCTTCATCTGGGTGGGCATGGCTTCGGCCTGCGCCTCACGGAAGCTCGGCCCCATGTCAAAGATCGCCGCTATGTACTCGGGCGCAAAATCCTTGCGCAGCTTATTAATCATGTTCACAAAGACGAAGGTCGCCGCCGTGGGCAGTCCGGTGCGCGTTGACATTGGACGTTGCCGGGCCATCGCGTGATAGGCGCGGAAGACAAATGAGTACGCATCGATCAAGAAGACGCGTCCCTTCCCTTGAGGAGGCAGTGTGGGAGCGCTGGTTTGAACTACGGCATCAGAGACGGCGGATTTCTTTTTGGCAGGCACGATGAAATGCTAACAAATATGCGGCTGAATTGGTTTGAGTTGATTCATAGCTTCATGAAAGTCCTTCTCCAAAGCTGAGAAAGCCGGACGGTTGAGTCCGGCTCTCCCAATATCCTGCAACCGCAATATCAGACTTTCAACTGTCCCTGGATGTATCGTTTCGCCTTCTCGTCGGTGTTTTCGTTTAATTCCAGTACCGAGAAGTTAAGGTCCTGGTGACGGTTGAGCCGGATGTAATTCAAAATCGCAGGGTGCTTGTAGATGTCGCCCGGTTGGAAGACCGGAAGTTCCGGCACCTCGCTCTCGGGAAGGTTCCAAACGTATTTCAGGAAGTTCCGGTTGCGGACGGTGCGGTTCTTCTGCACCTCCCACAGGTTTCCACCGAGGGCAGCGTCGCTGGCATCTTTCGGAGTCATCGTCTCGCGCGCATATTGCAGGAATGCGTAGGAGAAGATTTCATGCGCCAGCAGGTTTTCCGAGGCGAAAATCGGCGCCGATTCCGGCTCCACAATGTGTCCTGCGTCCGGCCCGATCAGGGACATCACCGAACGACCTGACGTTACTGCGAGTCGCAGCTTCGACTTGATCTGCGGAACCTCATTGATCTCTTCATACATGGCGTAGAAGTTCTCGCCGCCTTGGTGGAAGGCCTTGCGGCTGTCCTCGCGCAAGAAGCCAACACTGATTTTCATCCCTGACGTGAGGTCGGCGAAGCCGTGCGAACCGAGCCGCGGCAGATAGATGATGTGATCGACCTCATTCACGAATGAGGTCACCATCAGAGGCTGCTTCCAGTGGTGTTCGCCCTGAGGCAAGGTTTCGATGTACGCGGGATATCCACGTTCTTCAAAGAAGATCGGCGTCGCACCGTTCCGCTCGATTACGGCCAGTAGGCCCGACGATTGAGCAAACGCCCGCGAAGTCCCGCGAACCTGCCCCTGCGCCGTCCAGTACACATTGCGCACGCCCGATTGATCGCCGACGAAAATCTTGGTTGCCCCGTGCTCCTTCAGCACTTTAAGCAGGCAATCCAGAGCCCATGGATCGGACGTTGCGGGATAGTAATTACCGGAGTTCAAGGCGAGCTTTATGAAGACCCGGTCACCCTTGTTCAACCATGAGAAATCCGTGGCCTTCTCGACCATTCTCTTGAACAGCGAGTAAGACGTATCGCCTTTCGGCAGCCACGCCGCGCTGAGCCGGACGCTGTTGGCTTGCGCCGCCAACTTCTTATCATCAAACGCGAAGCTTGTGCCGCCGCCCAGCAGGGCCATGGATGAAAGGGTGCCAATCGTCCATAAGAAATTCCGACGGCTCACGCCGGATGTGTTCTCCATAGAAATGCCTCCTTACGATTCACCTCGGGGATGATCGCGATGACAGAGCTGATGTCATCACTTAGCGCGGTCGAAGTCAACCAAATTGAGGCACATCAGCGGCATTTTGTCTAAGGACTGACGGTGCGTGCTTTACTCGATGAACATGCAATCCCCGTAGCTGAAGAAGCGGTAACGCTCTCGAACCGCATGAGCATAAGCAGCCAATACGGTCTCTCGTCCGGCAAAGGCTGACACCAGCATCAGCAGTGTGCTCTTAGGCAGATGGAAGTTCGTGAGCATCGCATCCACCACATTAAAGCGGTATCCGGGATAGATAAAAATATCGGCCTCGCCAAACTGAGCGCCGGGCGGCTGCCCTATTTCCTGCGACTTTCCCGCCGCATACTCCAGCGTTCGCACCGCGGTTGTGCCCACTGCCACCACCCGCCTGCAATCGCGCTTAGCGCGCACAACCTTCTCCCGCGTCTCTTCCGGAAGCTGATACCACTCGGTATGAATTTTGTGTTCTTCCACCACTTCGGTTCGAATTGGCGAAAAGGTTCCAAGCCCTACATGCAGCGTCAGCGAGGCGGTCTCAATACCGTTTGCCCGCAGTCTGTCGAGTATCTCTTCCGTAAAATGCAGTCCAGCGGTGGGGGCCGCAACCGAGCCGGGGTCCCTTGCGAACACAGTCTGGTAGCGCTCACGGTCCTGTAGGGTGTCCTCGCGGTCAATGTATGGCGGCAGCGGGATGTGGCCGAGACTCTCCAGTCGCGCGAAGAAATCCGGTAAAGGAGCAAAGCGTATCGTGCGCTCACCAAACTCTCCCCGGGAAATCACTTCGGCTTCCAGCAGTGGGCTGCCCTGATCGCCGAAGTACAGCCGTTCACCCGGCATGATCTTCTTTCCCGGACGAACCAGTGCCTGCCAGAGCTGTTCCTCTCCGGGCAAGCGACGCGTCAGCAGCACCTCAACACGTCCCTGCAGGAACTCCCGAGACGCCGGGTTCGCAGGACTCAATTTTTGTGCATGGCTGCCACTGCGATGCCCGAACAGCCTTGCGGGAAGCACCTTGGTGTCATTGAAAATCACCAGGTCAGAGGGATGCAGCAGCTCTGGAAAGTCGCCGAATTGCCTGTCTTCGAATTTGCCGCCTTGCAAATGCAGCAATCGTGAGCCTGCCCGCTCGTCTGGCGGGTGCTGCGCAATCAATTCCGGGGGTAAGTGGAAATCAAAGTCGGAAACAAGCACAGAATGATTATATGGCCCGAACCACCTGTCGAATTGTTACACCGAAAGGGGTGGCGAAGCCGGTAATGCTACGGTACTATGCGTTAAGCGGGTAATTTCTTTTTGGATAGAACCTGTAATGAGCGACCACGAATCTCGGCTGGAAATCCTGCGCTTCGGAAGGATGCTGCACGAGCAAGGCCTGATTGCCGCGACTGACGGCAATATTTCGGTGCGTCTCAATGAAGTTTCTGTCCTGATTACCCCTACCTGCATCTGCAAGGGCATGATGTCTACCGAGGACCTTCTGGTGGTAGATATGCACGGCCGCAGAATTTCCGGTTTTCGTGACGTCACCAGTGAAATCGGCATGCACATGACCATTTACCGCATGCGTCCAGACGTCAACGCCATCGTACATGCGCATCCGCCCACAGCCACGGGCTTTGCCGCCTGTGGATTGGCCCTTGATCAGGCTCTCATCAGCGAAGTCCTGCTCTCACTCGGCACGGTTCCCTTGGCGCATTACGCGACCCCTGGCACCTCCGAACTCTCCGAGGCCCTGGAGCCCTTTATTCCCGGTCACGATGCTGTCCTCATGGCCAACCACGGTGTGGTCACCTATGGCTCCGACCTGATGCAGGCCTATATGAACATGGAGACCGTCGAGCATTTCGCCAAGATCGCATTAGTGGTGAAGCAACTCGGCTGTGAACGCCCCCTCGCCGTTGAACAGGTGAATAAACTCCGGGAGATGCGACTGCGCCTCCAGAGTTACAAGTCGGAGATGCGCACCCGTGCCTGACCTGCAAGTCTTCTTTGAATAAAGCGTGAAATTCAAAATCTACTCGCGCAGGTGGACAAACTCGTGCAATGTCCGGCGCGGGCTCTCCTGCGGAATCTCGTCTGCATATCCGAATGACAGCACAGCCATCGGCACGTGCCCCTCGGTCACCCCGACAACCCCGGCAACTTTCGCCGGAAGAAACGCCCCTACCCAGCAGGTCGCCAGTCCAAGGTCTACGATTGCCAGATGAGCCAGCATTGCAGCGATACTTGCATCCTGCAGCGCCCAGTGTTCTTTGTCGTCGTACTCGCAGCGTGCGGCGTTCATGCACACCACCAGCGCCATCGGAGCCTGCGCGATCCAGTCGTGGTTGAACGTGGCGGCGGCCAGCGTCCTCATCCGCTCCTCACCGCTCACGACATAGATCTCATAAGCCTGAAAGTTTCCCGCTGACGGAGCCGTGCGTACCGCTTCTAGTATTTTCTGGACCAGCTCCGGTGCCACTGGCTTCCCCGTATAACGACGCACCGAGTGCCGCGCCCTTAGTAGCTCCATAAATTCCATGCGAATCTCCATCCAAATTCCGAATTTCTGCCCTGAGCCTATCGTAAATGGCATCGCTTGCTCCATCGGCTTGCCGTGTTCAACAAAAGGCAAAAGCCGGCGGTAGACCGGCCCTTGCGCAAACTACAATCTTGGCAGCAGCTATTCGCCACCGAAGTGGAAGCGCATTCCGGCGCGGAAACTTGCCGTCAGTGCCGGATAACCGAGCACTTCTTCATAATGCCGGTTCAGCAGATTCTCTACGTTGACATAGAGCGTTGCATGGCGGCAAAGCTCATACCAACCGCCTGCATCCACCCTCGCATATCCGGCGGCATGCGTGTAGCCGAGGCCGTAAAAGTCCGAGTCTTCACGCCGCCCGATGAACGAGCCCCCAAGCGTAGCTCCGTAGCGCGGCCGATTATATGCCAGCAATAGCGTGCCAGCATGCTTGGGACGCAACAGAAGAGGATCGCCCGGAGCATTCGGAAAGGTCGTCAACGGGGACGCCAAAATCTGCGTGGAAGTGTAGAAGTACGAGCCCTGCAGTCGGAATGCCTGGTTGATCCTTCCGCTCAAGTCGAGTTCTGCGCCCTGCGCGAATGATTTGTCAATGTTGATGTACTGGCTATAGTTTCCGTTCGTTGTGATCTGATCGCGATAGAGCGAGTGGAAGTACGTTGCCGTTGCCCCAAAGCGCGAGCCAAACCGCTGCTCAATTCCAGCATCCACCATGCGCGCCTGATCGGGCTTCAGCTTCGGATTCGGAAAAACACCGTAGCCGGTGAAGCCAAACGACTCCTCGATACTTGGCTCCTTGATGCCCTGGCTGTAACTCCCCTTGAGTCGCGTTCCGGTGAAGCACCGGTTTCCGCGCGCCACCAGGTAGGTGAGCGATACGCGCGGAACTACGCGGTCGCCGAAGCTCCCGTTATGCACGTAGCGAACACCCGCAATTCCCGTCATGCGACCGAACTCCACAAACTGCTCCCCATACACCGCATCATTCAGCCGTGCTCCGTGGTTCACCGGAGGAAGCGTAGTGTCGCCGACAAACCCATTCTCGTCCTCAAACTCATAACCAAAATTTGTGCGGAACTGCTTTGTTTCCCAGTACTCCGCGCTGTACCTGATACCAAAGTGATTGATATCAACAAAGGTGTTGTAAGGCACACTGAGGTCCGTGTTATGCCGCTGATGGTTGTCGTTGTATACCACGAGTTGTTGCTGCCACTTGGCCGGAGCCGCCAGGTTGAACTCCAGCGAGGCCAGCAGATGGTTCTGGTGGGCGAATGCGTCGGGCGCGGCAAAAATTCCATCCGAGGAAAAGATCTCGCCCGGCACTCCAGAGCTCGAATCGTTGTGCCTCACACGCAATCGAAGTGACTCATTCGGCGCAAGTTGCATTCCTAGATTCGCGCCCTCCGTCGAGTTGTCGTAATAGTCGTTTACACCCTGCCCGTCGGAGTTGAACTCGTCACCGAAGAGGTTGTAGTCGTACCGGCCCCGCGCTCCAGCCAGGGAGCCATACCCGTGCGCCGTTCCAAAATTTCCGCCGTCTGCTCCAAACCGCAGTTCCGGAATCTTCGTATGTCCAGTCGCTGAGTTGATCTGCAGAACACTGCTCATGGCATCTGAGCCATAGAGCACGCTCTCCGATCCGCGCAACAGTTCCAGCCTGTCTGCTCCGGTCATAGACGTTGTGCCGAAGTCGAAGTACCCACCCGGTTCACCAATTGGCACGCCATCCAGAAACACCTTGTTGTAATCCGAGTCGCCGCCGCGCACAAACAACGATGTCTGCCCGCCGCGATTGCCCGAGTCAGCCAGAATCACTCCGGGCAGAAATCGAATCGCGTCCGAAACCGCGACCGGTTGCATGGTTGTGATCGTTGCCGCGTCCAGGGTTGAAACGTTCAACCCGGTTAGGCCTGCTTCCAGAGGAGACGGCCCCGCCAAAACCACCACGGTCTCCGATTGCGGAGCAAGCCTCAACTGCGCGGTTACCTCGCCTGATTTCGTCGCTGCGACGGTGAGGGGAGCAAAACCCGGCGCCAGCACCTCAATCCGCAAGGGTGTTGCGTTCAGATTTCGAAATGAGGCAACGCCCTGTGCGTCGCTGACCGCTAGGGCCAACGGATTCTTGGAATTCTCAGCAAACACGGCTACCCGCGCGCCGCTGACTGCGGCTGACGACGGGTCGGCGACATAAACCTTAAGATCAAGGGCTAAAGCAAAATTGGAAAGTATCAGAACGAAGCAGCAGAAAACTACGAGGCGGAATGCTCGCATACATCCTCCTTCACGCGCGCGAAAGGGGTTGTGGCTATGTTCGCGCCGGTCTCCTGGCTCCTCGGGTGGTATTCCTGGACTCTTTCTCCGCATGCCTTCCCATGCAATTCTGCACAGTGGCTATGCGGCCATTCTCCCCGACTTACAGTTGCGCGGCAGCGCGGGATTCTCACCCGCTTCCCATGCCCAAGGCGAGAGCCTCAGGCGCGCGAACGCTAAATTGCAAAGAACGCGGCATCAATGATTCTTGCAATTGCGAGGGACCGCAGGAGACATCCTCCGAGTCGAGTGCATGCAAAATCTTGAAGCCGATGCATCGACTCTAGGAGCTTTGTACCTCACTGTCAACCATCTTGAGCGATGACACGCGTGCGTCAGGGATTGCTTTGCGCGAGAATAGATCATGAGGAAGCCACAATGTCCGCGCTGATGCCATCCATTTTCTTCGGCCACGGTAATCCCATGATCGCACTTCAGCGGAATTCGTATTCCCTGCGTTGGGCCGCGATCGCAGCCAGCCTTCCTCGCCCGAAAGCGATCCTCTGCATCTCCGCGCATTGGTATATCGGCGATGCGGCCGTAACCATCAGCACAGTTCCTCGCACAATTCACGATTTTGGGGGATTTCCTCCGGAACTCTACCGGGTGCAATATCCCGCCGCAGGAGATCCTGCGCTTGCTGCCCGCGTACAGAGCCTGCTGGCCCCGATCCAGGTACGCCGCGATGAAAGCTGGGGACTCGACCACGGAACCTGGTCCGTCCTCTGCCATGCCTATCCGGAAGCCGATATTCCGGTCGTGCAACTCAGCATCGACGCAACCCAGCCAGCCGATTTTCACTACGAAATCGGTCGCTGCCTTGCCCCGCTACGTGACGAGGGAATTCTCATCATCGGCAGTGGCAACCTCGTTCACAACCTTCAGGCCTACGCTTGGGGAGACGACCACGCAGAGCCCTACGATTGGGCCGTCACCTTTGAGCGCCGCGTGCGCGAGTTGCTCTCAGCCGACGATACTGCTCCCCTCCTTGATTACCGGCACCAACTCGGCAAGGAAGCTCTTCTCGCCATCCCTACTCCCGACCACTACCTGCCGTTGCTTTACGTCATCGGTGCGCGCACTTCCGCCGACACGCTGACCTTCCCTGTCGAGGGCGTCGATGGCGGATCGATTTCCATGCTGGCCGTGCAGGTGGGGTAGCTAACCGGTTCTTTGCTGATGCTTTCTTGCGACCCATAACATGACCCCCGGAAATTTCCGGGGGCCATGTGCCCGTTAGACGTTCTTCACTTCCTGCGCGAGCCTAGCCAGCGTTGCCTTCGCATCGCCGTACAGCATGCTGGTCACGGGTTTGAAGAAAAGCGGATTCTCCAGTCCCGAGAAGCCGCGCCCCTGTCCACGCTTCAACACGATCACTGACTTTGCCTTGTCAACTTCGATAATAGGCATTCCGGCGATCGGACTGTTGGGATTGTCACGTGCGTCCGGATTCACCACATCGTTGGCGCCTACAACCACGGCGACATCGGTAGTGGACAGCTCCGGATTGATCTGCTCCATCTCATACAGATCGCCGTAAGGCACGTTGGCCTCGGCGAGTAGCACGTTCATGTGTCCGGGCATGCGTCCGGCCACAGGATGAATGCCGTACTTTACGGTCACGCCGCGCTCTTCCAGTGCGTTCGCCAGGTCGCGCACCGCGTGTTGTGCCTGCGCCGTCGCCAACCCGTAGCCGGGAACAAAGACGACCTTGCTGGCATAGGCCAGCCGCACCGCTGCGTCGTCCAACGAGATCTCGCGCATCTCGCCTGTGGCATCCGCACCCGCCGCATGAATCACCGCACCGAAGCCGCCGAACAACACATTCGTAATCGAGCGGTTCATCGCCTTGCACATCAGGATGGAGAGGATGAAGCCCGAGAAACCATCGAGCGTACCGGCAATGATCAGGATGTTGTTGCCCAGCACAAATCCGGTGGCGGCAGATGCCAGTCCCGCGTAGCTGTTCAACAGTGACATCACGACCGGCATGTCGGCCGAGCCAATCGGGATCACCAGCATGACGCCAAAGAGGAAGCCAAGGACCACCATGCCATAGAAAAAGTACGTGGCTGACGGATCATAAAGCGTGTAACCGAAGCAGCCCAGCATACCGGCAAAAATCAACAGATTGAGAAGTTGCTGGCCCCTGAACTGGACCGGGGTTCCTCTGATGACGCCCTGTAATTTGCCACACGCAATCAGCGAGCCTGTGGTCGTCAGCGAACCGAGCATCACTTCCAGCCCCAACGCGCTGCGCGTAAACAGCGACATCGTGTGGGCGTGCATGGTGAATTCGGCAATGCCGACCAGCGCCGCTGCAATCGCCCCAAACGCGTGCGAAAGCGCGGTTCGTTGTGGCATGGACGTCATCGGAACCCAGATGGCAAAAGCCGCGCCAACCAGTGAGCCGAGAATCAGGCCAGTAATGATCCATCCATAAAAGTGGATGTCTTGATGAAAGAGGGTACCGAAAATGGCCGCAGCCATTCCGCCTTCGGCCAGGAACATTCCTCGCCGCGCTGTATCGGGGTGGCTGAGCCCTTTCAGCCCGAAGATGAAAAGGATGGACGCGATCAGATACGTGAATTCAAGGACATAGTTTGGGGACTGCACAAGCTGATAAACCGCCTGGGTCGTGGGGGCCATTACTTGTGAGCCTCCTTGACTTTAATATCCTTGCGGAACATCTTCAGCATGCGGTCCGTCAGACCAAATCCGCTGACCACGTTGACCGTGGCAGTGAATACCGCTACAAAACCCATCAGCGTAGCCCACGACGCATGGGATTCAAGCCCCCCCGCCATCAGCTTGTGAGCGTTAAATTCGTAGGCACCCGCAATCACGAGCGAGCCGACCAGCGAGATGCCGGAGATAGCGTTGGTCGCAGACATCAGCGGCGTGTGCAGCAGCGGCGGAACTCGTGAAATAACCAGGTAACCTAGAAATGCGGCCAATGCAAAAACGTATAAAGCTGCTATGAGAACCTTCGGATCCATGGCTTCCGCCGCCGTGGGTTGGCTGACTTGCATGGCAATAAAGAGCAGTGGGTTCACAATCTCCTCCATTCGCGGCCGCTTACGCGCGAGCCTTCAATGCTGTCGCAACGCGTTCGTTCACAATTTCGCCGCCAAAAGCGACGCAAGAACCCGCAATGATTTCGTCGGCACGATCAATCACCAACTCGCCCTTTTTCAGAATCAGTTGCAGAAAGTTGCTCAGATTTCTCGAGTACAACATGCTGGCATGCACCGGCATCTCCGCTACAATGTTCGCCGGGCCAAATATGGTCACGCCGTGGTAAACAGTGGTCTCGCCTGGCTTGGTCGCCTCGCAGTTTCCTCCAGCCGGAGCAGCCAGATCGAAAATGATCGAACCGGCACGCATCTCCTCTACCGCAGCACTCGCAATCATCAGAGGTGCGCGCCTTCCTGGAACCTGCGCCGTGGTGATCACCACATCGGCAGTCTTTGCAGCCTTAGCAATCGCCTGCCGGCCCAGTTCCAGCGCCTCGGGACTTAACTCCTTCGCGTAGCCACCTTTGTCTTCCGTCTGCAGGCCGCCGAGGTCCACTTCAATGAACTTGGCACCCAGCGACTTTACCTGTTCGCCGGCCGCGGCCCGAACGTCATAGGCCTCCACCACGGCTCCCAACCGGCGCGCGGTCGCAATCGCTTGCAATCCGGCAACGCCCGCGCCAAGCACCAGCACCTTCGCAGGAGGAATCGTTCCCGCTGCCGTCATCAGCAGAGGAAAGAGTTTCGGCAGATGATCGGCGGCCACAATCACCGCCTTGTATCCAGCCACGGTTGCCATGGAAGACAGTGCATCCATCGACTGCGCCCGCGTGATGCGTGGGACCAGTTCCATGGAGAACAGCGTCGCCCCGCGCTTTACCGCGGCGGACAGCGCAGCAGGGTCATCCAAAGGACGCAGGAAACCAATCATCACGCTCCCGCGCTTTAGTTTTTCCTGATCTTCCGCTGGCAGTGCGTTCACCACTGGAATTACGTCCGCCGTAGCCAGCAGCTCCGCCCGGCTGCCTGAAATGCTGGCACCAGCGGCCTCGTAATCCTGGTCGGTCGCTCCAGACTGCACGCCAGCGCCGCTTTCAACCGCAACGCTGACACTTTTTCCTGTAAGCGCCTTCACCGCATCCGGGGTCAGCGCCACGCGAGTCTCGTCTTCCCGCGCTTCTTTCAGTATGGCGACAAGCACAAATACCCTCCGCAAGTATCAGAATGATAGGAAAAATTGCAAGTACTGATAGTAGATGGTAACTCGAAAATGCGCACTCATTCATTTCCACATACATCGCCGCCGAATTGCGTCCTCCCGCTTCAGCCCATTTCGGATTTGCGACAGGAGGTCCCGGCCAAGATTCCTTTCGTTCCGCTTTCGAGTTGAGGAACGTCCATCACGCCACCGCGTGACAAATCGCACAGACAAACAATGCGCATCGAGTCAACGTTTCGCCCCATGGGACTTCTGACCGGCGTCGAAATTCGCGACTTCACAATCCGTGGGAACTACTTCAACCAGCGTAGCCTCGCTTCCAGGCGGGCAATGCACTCCGCGAAGAAAGAAGATGTCTCGGAGTGCCCAGGATACTCTCCACCCCTCGTCGAATTTGAGCTTGCTGACGGCACAAAGAGTAGCATCGTGATCAGCGACGCCGATATGCCGGCGTTGTGCAACGATGATACCGAGAAAGCAAAAAAACACCTGTCTCTGATCCTGAATGCGCGTAGAGGCGATGACGATGCTGTGAAGGAACTGTCTTGCGCGAACCAAGAGTACTCCAGTCGAGGATCAGACCCGGCCCACCCATCCGAAACCAGTTTCGTCGTCCCATCGACGAGTTGTAATCCCCACTCAGAACAGGACATAAGTCAAAAAGGATTCGTACTATTGAAGCTGAGCCAACTGGGCTATCCAGTCCCAGACTTCACGGTGCTTACCACGGAGGCTTACACTGACCGCGCCAAGCACTTCGAGGATCATGTCGCGGAGGCAATCAAGCAACTAGAGATCCTCACTATGCAGAGCCTGGGTGATTCCAGGGCTCCTCTGGTATTTGCGATAAGGTGCGCCACCGCATACTACATTCCCGGACTGCTGGATACGTACCTCAACGTTGGAGTGACAGAGACTATGTTGCCGTGCCTGGAGAAGATGTATGGCGCGGCCGCCGCACACAAGATGTTCCTGAATAACTTGAGGAATTTGTGCCAGTGTCTCGGGCGTGAGCAGCACGCTGTAATTGCAAATGCCGTCCGTGCTGATCTTCCCGATGACGATGTTGTGCAACAAATAGGTAAGCTATGCCGGATTCTCAGGAAGAGAGATCACAGGCTGATCGAGGATCCGTTTTGGCAGGCCACTTTCCTGGCGAAGCAGGCTTACCAGCATTTCGAAGCAAACCAGGAGTTGGTGCTGGCTCTTTGCAGAGGAGCAGAACATCTGCCTAGTCTTATCTTCCAGAAAATGATTTGCACGGTGCGCCATGAGGACGCCTATGTCGGAGTTCTTTCGAGCCGCCACACACAGACAGGCACAGGAATCGAACTCCAGACGGCTCGCAACGTATTTGGCGAGGAGATGATGACTGGAACAGCAGAGAGCGAGTCATCTGCTTTTGAAGACAGAGCTGCCATAAAGAACCTGTTTCCAGCGGTTCATCATTTTGTTCCATCGCTCGGCGAACTTGAGCGAGAGTTTGAATCTCCTGTGACGATCGAGTTCGCTGTTGAAGCGAACACTCGATACCAGCTATTTGCGCTTCTTCAACTGAATCAGACAGGAATGGCGGGCCGAGCCGCCCTAACGTCCGCAGTAGATATGCATAAGTCCGGAACCATATCGAGGCAGCGCGTGACGGAGCTCATCAGGCCTTATCACATCAAGCAGCTCACCAGCGACACAATCGACGAAAAAGATCTTACAGCCCTCGGTTGCTTCTGTTCCGGAGTCTCAGTCCTGCCTCGGTCCGCAGTATCGGCCCGCGTGTATTTCACAAGCGGAGCGGCATTGACTGCCAAAGGCGACGGCGAAAAGGTGTGCCTTTGCAAGAAAACATTCTTACCCACGGATTCCGTGGTCATGCGCGAGATGGACGCCATTCTGAGTCTGACGTCTGCGGCCGTCCACGTGGTCACCATCTGCCAGAGCTTAGGCATACCCGCCCTGTTGAGTTTGGAGAAAAGCGGCGTGAGGTTGACGGAGGAAAGCCTGATTGATTCCGCGGGGTTGGAAATCAGGGAGGGGGATTGGATAACAATCTCATCGCGAAAAAGGTCTGTGTACAGGGGGAAAGCGAAATTCAGGGCCGGCCGATTGTTGCGCTACATGCAAGGGGAGGTTCTCGATTTAAACGCGGAAGAACATCAGAGCTTCGCGTCAATTGCTTACGCCTTCCGCTACTTTCAACAACTGAATAAAGGTCTCGAGTTCGACCAGACCTCCACTCTCAACGAAGTCATCAGACTTGTGAATTTCGAGTTGCGAGGCGAGCCTGAACAGGCGCGCCAGCTTGTGAATGGTTGGTTTGATAACCATGAGGCGCTGTACATGGAAGAGGTTCTCAAGAGCGATATCGGTGACCACTTGGGACAGAGCAATGTTTTCGAAATGCTGATACTGGAACGAAAGATCCGGTTCTTCAAACAAGCGCTTGCAAGATGCACTCGCGACCGGCTCTCAGGCTATGAAGCGGGTGCTTTCATGGTAGGACGCTTCCTGTGTCTGCGCTATCCCGTCGCCTTCTGGAGAGCATTCAACCCAATCGAGATAGGGCTGCTGGTGAACGAATGGGTTCTCTTCGAGAAATATATGCAGGTTCTGCATACCGTTGGTGAGAGAAAAGTCCTACTGGCTCGAAAACAAATTCTTAAGAATGGCCTCGAGGATCTTTCGCTTCAAGCTGGGAACCTGAATTGGAGCCTCATAACCCTGAAACTCAGCGGCATGCCGTTGGGAGCCGCCAAGGACGCCTTACCCGAATGGACCGATCCCCAATCGGTCAATGTGTTGGAACTACTCCAGCAGCCATACCGGGTCTTCTACGATTTCAAAGCATGCTGGTCCATCCGTCAGCTCGAGAAAATCTGCAAGGAGGAGAATCTTCCACTCCCACAGCCGGATGACAGATAGCGGACTTTGCCAACGGTGAAAAGCTTAAAGCGCAGGACCTTCCCTGCGCTTTAAGCCAGAGTCGGAATAGCCTTGGAAGCACCTACATCAGTTGATGACGCCAGCTTGATCCCGTACAGATAATCACGATCAATCTTGAATTCTATCTTCCGAAGCACATCGGGGAGTTCCTGTCCGTCCCTTGCGGCAATCAAACGTCCGAGTGCGAGCGACATGGAAAGCACGGCATTCATACCAAGATTGGCTTTCCTTTGCATGATCAGAATCCGCTCTTCGACCGAGGCATCGGCAGAGATTTTTCCGCGTTTCATCGCGAGGTCGAGTTCGAGCATTAATAGCTCGCGATCAATATCGGCGAGCGTGCCCAGGGACGCGATCTTTTGTCCGAGGACCTGGGGTGCGATCACCCGGGTCACGTTATCGACGGCATTGAGGCAGCCTTTGCCCCCATACCGCTTTGACCTCATCCAAAGGTCTGCAAGTTCGCTGCTTTCCCTCGTCAGCACGTCGGCTTTAAGATTGGGCGCGAATCGGTAGGTTTTCTCCTTCTCATTGAGAACGAAATAGTTGGGATACTTCCTCGTGAGTGGACTTGCCTCGATGATACTGTCGACCAAATGAATGGCCTCGTCGGTTCCCGCCGAAGTTCCTAGCGGCGTGGCTGCGGTAAATTTCATACCGTTGTCGAGCATCACAACAACACCTACGGTCGGGATGCCGGCGTTCGTAGGCTCTTCATGAGCAGAGACGTCTACGATCACGATGTCAGGATCCAGTTTCCTCGTGATGCTGATGTTCTTCTTCGCCAACTCCATCAATTCGACGATCCTGCCGTACTTTACCAAGCGCTCGGTGTTGGCTCCGCCTCCGCACTTCAGACCGAGTGCGCCCACCGCGAAGCTGATGTCGGCTTCCATAACTTCATTGGGTGACTTGGATCGGTGGGAGACGACCAGTGCCAGTCCCATCTCCTTCGCCGCACGAGTCGCCAGCAGCGTCTCGCTGAGAGTCCCAATCTGGTTGGCCTTGATGAGGGCCGTATTGATCAGGCCCTGCTCGGCACATCTGCGAATGGTGGAATCCTTGGTCGTAACCAGATCGTCGCCAATAATCAAAATGTCTTTGTCGAGGGCGGCCATGAGTTTCTTCCAGCCCTCGTAGTCGTCTTCGGCAAAACCATCCTCGATTGAGACAATCGGATATTTCTGAACCCAGCGAATGTACAGGTCGACCATTTCATCTGTCGTCAGAACCTTCGGATCCTCCGCTCTCCAGAACAGGTACTGACCTACTGATCCTTTTTCACCTGTTTTTTCGCGATATGCATTGCTGAGTTCACTGGCGGCTGGATCAATCGCCAGGCAAACATCGCGGTCGGGAACGAATCCACATTCCTGAATCGCCTGAACCGCAACTTTCAACGCCCGCTCTTCGGGAAGTATGTCGTCTTTCTCCCTGGCGTATGACGCTACGATTCCTCCCTCCAGGCCAATGCCCACGAAGTTGAGTCCTTCCGTGTCCTGAATGATCTGAATCGCCCGATTCTGAAGAAGATTGGTGACGCGCTGAGCCTCGATGTAATCGTGGGCGGTGAGAGGCAGGAACATGAACTCCTGGAAGCTCAGATTACCTCCCATTTCCTCCGTGTGACGGCCACCCATGATGGAATTTCTAAATTCCCACGGGGCGAACACGATGGTGCCGTCTGCAAGTTTCAGTTCCTGAAGTCTATGCAGCCTGAGCTTGCGCCGCAGTTCAGACGGCTTCACGGAACGTCCTTCTTGCGAGGAGTGCGTTGGTTCGGCAGCTCTCACTTCGGCAGCTTTCGCCGCCGCTTCTTCCTGTCTCTCGCGGAATGCCTTGTACTTTCCTGCGTCCGCAATCAGAAAATCAAACAAAGCAACTACGCCGATCGTGAACAGCAGCCTCCCCAGGTAAACGGCAGCAGGAGCAGCAATCTTCATTCCGAGCAGGATCAGAATGATTCCTGGCAAGAAGCAGAGTTCACTGAGCACTTTGCTAGCCTCTGGTCCTGCTGCGGAAACCGCCAAATTCTGCGTCTTGACCGCGGGATGGTAGTTCCCGCCTTCTTTATTCACGCCCACGAAGGTTCCGTAAGGAATCTTCACAAACATCGTCAGATACCACATCCAGCGCCCCAACCACCCTTCGTTCATCTTCTGTTCGGCGGCGCCTGAAAGCTCGGGTCTAAGATTGTTAGTTTTCACCGCGGCGATGTAGTGACCAATCTCATGGATGGCGATATTGCAATGCCATGCCGCGTACCACATCAAACAGGAGATCACTACTTCAACGCTGAGGAACATTTGCCGGATTACGTCAAACCTTGACGTGACACTTGGTGAAATGCTGAGCAGAGAGGTCAAGAACGCCGCGTGAAAAGACACCAGCTTGTGATTGGCGATGATCCAACCGCGATCAAGTCGCGCTGGTCCACCAGCCTGGGGAACGAATGTGGACGAAAGCTTAGCGAGCAACTGCTTCCCACGCCTGCAGGAGAGAGCTATGACATTCATGGCGGTCCTTTGGACAACAGTTGTGCAGTGATGACCAGCGCCGACAAGAAAATGCCATTGCTGAATCGAGCGCGCAGATTGTCTATCGAGTGCGACCGCTAGTCTGTGACCCCCGTCACGCTACAGATGGTCAATCGAGCCGAGGATGCACGCAGGGGCTCCAAGCCCGTTCACTGCAGGGCTAACTTAAGGGAGTTCATGCGGATGTTCCGTCAGTACCGAGAGCGCGGTTTTCTCTAGAGTTCTGCCAGCGCACGGTGGATGAGATGAATCGCAATCGCGCCTTCTCCTACCGCTGAGGCCACACGCTTCACATTACCGGCCCGAACATCCCCAACTGCAAATACACCGGGAAGGCTGGTCTCCAGCATCTGCGGCGGACGCGATAATGGCCAAGATAGAACCGTGCTGGTGGATGTATCCAGGTCTTTCCCGGTGTAGATAAATCCCTTGTCGTCAAGGGCAACGCAACCTTGCAGCCACTCGGTCCGGGGTGATGCCCCGGCCATGATGAAGACGTGCCGGATTTCGTGCGTTGAGGTTTCATCACTCGTTCGATTGCGCCAAGTGGCGCACTCCAAGCGTGTCTCGCCTTGCAACGCGACGATCTCGGTCTTGAAATGCAGTTCAATGGCCGGATTGTCAGTGATGCGTTGAATGAGATAGCGCGACATTGTTTCCGACAACTCTCCAGAACGCACTAGCATGTGAACCTTGCGCGCCGTCTGCGAAAGAAACACGGCAGCTTGTCCTGCAGAGTTTCCGCCGCCTACGACGATCACTTCTTCGTCTTCACACAATTGTGCTTCCATAAAGGTCGCGCCATAGTAGACACCTTGACCTTCGAATTTTTTCAGATTGGCAATCGGAGGCTTGTTGTATTGGGCTCCGGATGAAATGACAATCGCCCGCGACTTCAGCGTGCTGCCGTTATCCAGCACTACCTCATACGGGCGACGCTTGCAGTTGAGTTGCACAACCTTGTGCCCCACCATCATCTTTGCGCCAAACTTCTGAGCTTGGGTGATGGCGCGCGCGGCCAATTCCTGTCCTGAGATTCCGGTCGGAAATCCTAGATAGTTCTCTATTTTAGAACTTGAACCCGCCTGCCCGCCTGGAGCCTCGGTCTCAAGCACCAGAGCATCAATGCCTTCGGAGGCCGCATAAACAGCGGCTGCCAAGCCAGACGGTCCCGCGCCTACGATGATCAGATCCCGTACCTGGGATTGGTCGATGGCGAGGCTGAATCCCAGACAATCAGCCAATTCCTGAGTTGACGGATTACGAAGCACGGTTTGGCCATTGCAAATGACCACCGGCACTTCCTCGGTCCTAACTTCAAAACGGTCCAGTAATTCCTGAGACGTCTTGTCAGCATCCAGATCCACGTAGGTGTAGGGATATGAATTCCGGGCAAGAAACTCGCGTATGCGCAGCGTGCTGGCGCAGTGGCGCGACCCCATTACGATGACATTGCCCCTACCGCTGCTGATCAGCGCAATTCTGCGCAATATGAATGCTCGCATAAAGATTTCGCTTAGCTCAGCGTCTCTTGCCACGATTGAGCGCAAGCCATCTCCGCTGATCTCAAGAAAGTCACCTCCCTCCGTAACCCTGCCACGGACAAGACAGCGCTGCCCAGAGATCATCGTGATTTCGCCAGTGAATTCTCCGGGATCGTGTGTCGCGATCTGGCGCTCACCGTTGAGATCAAGTTGCACAATCTCCATGCGTCCCGAAAGCAGAACAAAGAAAGGCACAGCAGTATCGTTCGGTTGAAACAAAATCTCGCCCGATTCGACCTTCCGCAATCTGCTGCCGGGACGGAGCCGACTTATCTGGGCCGCAGTCAATACTGGGAAAGCTTGTGTGGTGGCATCGAGCGCACTAGGAGAAGGCCAGGAAGACATCGGTTCACCCATCAGTCTTGAATCGACAATAACTCTTGCCGAAGAAACGAGCACGGGGGCGAACACGAGGTACTCCGACCGTGCCGCAACCACACTCGAGCAGATGACACAAACGTTAGCCGCGATCCATTTAGACAGAATGTCACCTGCATTTATGACAACCAATCGCAGCGTGAATTGCTCATTGTCCCACCCCAGGGCATCAAACCGGAGGCAGTCTGCTTCAGAAGTGAGAGTTGAACGAGCAAGGGTTTGTGGGTATTTGTTAGAGGGGAGATGCATTCTATGTCTGTGATCACGACGAAAGACGGTACTCAGATTTACTACAAGGACTGGGGAATGGGACAGCCCGTGGTTTTTAGTCATGGCTGGCCGCTGAACGCAGATGCCTTTGAAGACCAAATGCTGTATCTGGCTTCGCGCGGCTACCGCTGCATTGCCCATGACCGCCGTGGTCACGGCCGCTCTAGTCAGCCCTGGCTTGGCAATGACATGGATACCTACGCCGACGATCTCGCCGAACTGGTGCAGACGCTCGGGCTGAAGGACGTGATCCACGTCGGCCACTCCACGGGAGGCGGCGAGGTGGCCCGCTATATTGGCCGCCATGGCACGAAACGTGTCTCCAGTGCTGTCTTGATCAGTTCAGTTCCGCCCCTGATGCTGAAGACTGACGCCAACCCCACTGGATTGCCAATCAGCGCGTTCGACCAGCTCCGCGCCGGAGTCCACGATGATCGTGCACAGTTCTTTAGAGATCTGAGCGTGCCGTTTTACGGGGCAAACCGGGCTGGCAATAAAGTGTCGCAGGGTTTGCGCGATTCATTCTGGCGGCAAGGAATTCAGTGCGGTTTCAAAGCCGCTTATGACTGCATCAAGGCGTTTTCGGAGACTGACTTCACCGAAGATCTCAAGAAGCTCAACGTGCCGACGCTCATTCTTCACGGCGACGACGACCAGATCGTGCCCATTGGGGCCTCGTCCCTACTCTCATCCAAACTCGTCAAAGGAGCCACGCTGAAGGTCTATCAGGGCCTGCCGCATGGCATGTGCTCTACCAACAAGGATCAAATCAATGCTGACCTGTTTGGATTCTTGAGACGCGAGGGTCAAGTAGCAGCGTAGCCGCTTGTTGCCAACGTGAACAGATATGTAGTTGGTTTTGGTGGGCCTGCAGGGATTTGAACCCCGAACCAAAGGATTATGAGTCCTCTGCTCTGACCGTTGAGCTACAGGCCCGTCAGGAAAACAACCTTGAAAACTAGTTTACCTTAGACTGTGGGCTAGGGCATTCGGAACTAACTGGCAGTTACAACCAGCGCCCTGCATTCGCCCGTTTCGTTCACGCGTAAATAGTAATGGGGCATTGAACTATCAAAGTAGATTGCGTCCCCGGTTGCGAGTTCGTAGTCCTCGCCGCCGATCTTCAAACTCAGCTCCCCGTCAATCATAAAGAGAACTTCAATCCCTGTGTGCTGATGTGGGTTCAGTTTGTCCTGTGGGACCTGTACAAACTCCGCATAGAACGTGTTCAACTTGCGTTCGCTCGCCTTGAAATCCAGGCTTTCGAACCAGTAGGCGCTTGAATCCGAACCCGGACGCTCGGGGAATCGCTTCCGCTCGCTCTTGCGAACTACCTCAACGAGGTGACGATTGCGGTTGTTGTCGAAAAAAAATTCCAGTCCAACGCTGAAAACCATCGCAATCCGCAACAACGTGGGGAGGGTCGGAATGAGTTTGCCGCGCTCGATCTTTGAAAGCAATGCCGCCGAAAGGCTGGTGTGCTTGCCAAGTTCGACGAGTCCCATGCTCTTCTTCAACCTCAAGGCACGGATTTTCTCCCCGATCAGGTACGGCTTCAGTCCTTGCGTAATCGTCTCATTGACCATCTCGACCTCTCTCTCAACGTTCCAGGGCCCGAATGCGAAAGATGATGGATAACGCAGAACCAGCGGCTCGTTCGGCAACCCGACGCCACTACATAACAGCCGTCACTCTGCCCAGACATGCGTCATCTTTATCGCAAAGCTGAAGACACGCTGAGCATCCCCTTAGCTGGAAAAAGCCAGAGAGAGAAGCGTGTGCTGCTCCATTTGATGCGCCTTGGCGGAGCCCGTTGCCGGGCTGGCTGCTGCCTGACGTGTGATGGAACGTACTGGAAGCTTTGCTCCTGCCAAACGGCGTAAGCGCGGTTTCACAAAGCTATGTGCTCCCATATTGGCAGGCTCTTCCTGCACCCACACAAGTTCGCGCGCATTCTCGTAAGGAGCAATAGCCGCAAGAATCTCGGCCTCAGGGAAAGGATAGATTTGATCCAGGTACAGAATTGCCGTGCTGGTATTGTTCAGTCGCTTGCGCTCATTCGCCAGGTCATGTCCGATCTTTCCCGTGCATATGAGGATACGCGTGACTTCGCCGGGAGAGGCTTGCGTATCAGGAACCACGGTCTGAAAACGTCCTTTGCTCAGACTTGCCAGCGGACTGGAAGCATCAGGATGGCGCAACATGCTTTTCGGCGTGAAGCAGATCAGCGGCTTGCGCCATTTTCGCAGTGCCTGACGGCGCAGCAAGTGGAAGTACTGCGCAGCCGAAGAGGGTTGGCAAACCTGCATATTGTCACGAGCGCACAATTGCAGATAACGCTCAATACGCGCACTGGAATGCTCCGGCCCCTGTCCTTCATATCCATGAGGAAGCAGCAGCACCACTCCTGACAACAGACCCCACTTCTCTTCACCAGCGCTGATGAATTGATCGATTATGATCTGAGCGCCGTTGGCAAAGTCTCCGAACTGCGCCTCCCAAAGCGTGAGCGCCTCTGGAAAGTCACGGCTAAATCCGTATTCATAGCCAAGCACCGCAGCCTCGGAGAGCTCTGAGTTATAGATCTCGATCCATGCCTGATCTGGCGAGAGGTGTTGCAGCGGCATGTACTCACTCTCGTTTTCCACATCAATCAGATATGAGTGTCGATGATTGAATGTTCCCCGACGCGAATCCTGTCCACTCATTCGCACAGGAAATCCATTGGTGACGAGAGTTGCAAAGGCCAATGCCTCGCCCATCCCGTAATCGACAGGGCGCTTGCCTGCTGCCATCTCCTGCCGCTGCTTGAGCAGAGCTGCCACCTTGGGATGAATGTGAAAGCCTGACGGATATTCACCCAGTTTCGTTCCCAGGCTGGTCAGTATCTCCTCCGGAACTCCGGTCTCGACTTCATGCTCCGGCAACCACTTGCGTCCTTTGAAACCGTCCCAGTAGTCGGGCAACTTATAGAGCACCGGCTTCTTGGTCATTGTTTTGGTATCTGCCTTGGCCTGCTGGTAGCGAGCCCGGGCCTCTGCCACTTGTTCAGTCACGTCAACACCCAATCGGCGGGCGTAGATTTGGTAAAGTGGCGGGTGATTCTTGATCTTGGCGTAAACGAGGGGCTGTGTGATCGTCGGGTCATCGATCTCTGAATGCCCATGCCGGCGGTAGCCGATCAAATCAATGATTACGTCAGAGCCGAAGTGGTACCGGTATTCCAGCGCAAGCCGTCCGATACGAACCACCGCATCGGGGTCTTCCGCGTTTACGTGGAAGATCGGAATCGGCAGCCGCCTCGCAAGGTCGCTGGCGAAGCGTCCGCTGGCGTAGTCGCTCGGATTCGTAGTGAAGCCGAGCAGGTTGTTCACAATGATGTTGATGGTGCCGCCCACATTATAGGCTGGCAGATAGCTCATGTTCAGCGTCTCAGCCCAGATGCCCTGTCCGGCAAAAGCCGAGTCTCCATGCATCAGGATAGGCAGGGTTTGCCGTTTACCTTCGGCTCCGCGCCGCGTCTGCTTAGCGCGCACACGCCCCAGCGCGACGGGATCAACCGCTTCAAGATGGCTGGGATTGCTGACCAGGTGAATCCTCATGCGCTGACCGTTGAAGTCGCGAAAACCGGTCGCACCCAGGTGATACTTCACATCTCCGCCGCCCAGGGTTGAGCGTGGATCGACGTCCTCGAAGCCTCCATATATGTCTGTAGCGGAGCGGCCCACCGTGCTGCTAACCGCGGTCAGTCGCCCGCGATGGCTCATCGCCATTACGCACTCTTCACATCCGTGCGATGCAGCTCCAGAGAGAATCTCTTCCATCAGTGGAATCAGAGCGGTATTGCCTTCCAGCGAAAAGCGCTTCGTGCCGATATAGAGCGTCTGCAGCATCTGCTCGAATATGTCGGCTTCCAGTAACTGCTTCAAAATAGCTTCCCGATCAACTTCGGGCTGCGCGCCTTCCAGCCGATCAATAATCCACTGGCGGCGCTCGGGGTCAGGAATATGCATGAACTCGGCGCCCACGGTGCCGCAATAGATTTCGCGAGCGCGGTCAGCGTCGGGGCCGCTGATCTTCAGTTCGGAATATTCAAGCGGCAAGAAATGGCCGA
>Ga0302140_10000793_pt1 | contig 41602 bp, 40 predicted proteins | sample I_Bog_E1_1_FD_202095 | JGI IMG/M metagenome (GOLD analysis project Ga0302140, IMG submission 202095) | Peat permafrost microbial communities from Stordalen Mire near Abisko, Sweden - I_Bog_E1_1 | ecosystem: Environmental > Terrestrial > Soil > Wetlands > Peat | place: Sweden: Abisko, Stordalen...
CCTCGGCCAGATGCTATTCAAGGGCGAGGAGGGCCTCAAAATGACCGACGCGCTCTCCGGCGGCGAGGCGGCGCGGTTGCTCTTCTGCAAGCTGATGCTGCAAAAGCCCAATGTGCTGGTGCTGGACGAACCCTCGAACCATCTGGACCTGGAGGCTATCAACGCACTGAATCTCGCCCTTCAGAAGTACGAAGGCACGGTGCTTCTGGTAACCCACGATCTGGACCTCATCGACGAGGTCGCCACGCGCATCTGGCACTTCGAGGGCGGCCCGTCAAACTTCAGCATCGAAGACTTCAAGGGCCCCTACGCGGAATATCAACAGCAAATGGCAACGGCAAAGTAAGAACCTGTTTCGGAACTCCAGGAATGGTCCCGCCGGACGGGCCCACTGCGCGTGGGGCGGTCACTTCGCGACTTGTACTGGGCTTCGCCTGGGTGCTCCCGATGGTAGTAAGCAAGATTCCGCGCCGACTAACGGGAGGATCGTGCGGAGCAGTAAAAAGGCGTGCGAACGCCCTCACGATGCTATACTTCTCGCTATATACGCAACCTTGAGCAGAGGCGTGCAATCCAATCAACTAAAGACATGGCGGCCTGAGAGGCACGCCGTGGAGGCAACCTATCCCACCGATCGATAAACGTTCCGCCAAGTCCTTCATCCGCACCAACGAACGCATTCGCGCCCGCGAGATCCGCGTCATTGACGAGAACGGTGAGCAGCTTGGAATTATGCCTCCTTTTGAGGCACTGAAGATGGCCCGCGAGCGTTCGCTCGACCTGGTCGAAATCTCACCCAACGCAGTTCCGCCCGTCTGCCGCATCCAGGACTATGGCAAGTTTCTGTACGAGAAGGACAAGAGCGAACGGGCCGCGCGCAAGAAGCAGAAGATTATCACCATAAAGGAAGTTAAGTTCTCGGTCACGGTAGACGAGCACGACTATCAGACCAAAAAGAACATGGCCGTCCGTTTCCTGGGTGATGGCGACAAGGTGAAGGCCTCGCTGCGCTTCAAAGGCCGCCAGATGGCCCACCGTGACCTCGGCTACAAGATCATCAACCGCTTGATTCTGGATGTCGGCGAAGCCGGCATTGTGGAGTTCATGCCGCGCATGGAAGGCACCACGCTGCATGCGATCATTGCCCCGTCCAGGAAGGAAGCGCCCGCGCCCAAGAAGCCTGCAGCACCGGTGACCGCGAAGCCGGCCGACACTGCTGGCGCTCCGCCTGCAGGAAATCCCGCACCCGTTCAGGCCTGATCGGCGAAGTCACTCCCAGGGCCCACTTCCCGGCCCTGACTCCTCATCCCCGCCGAGCTGATGTTCCCCGCCCTCGCCAAGGGGCATACCCGGTCCCGTCGAAGCCGTCATTACAATTACCCCCTCGGAGCCGTCATTCTGCGCCACGCGCGGAATCTACGTCGTTGCCTTATTCGAGCGTGAGCCGCAAACCGCGATCCGGACATTGTCAAGCCCCCAAAACTACTATCTCCCACAAAACAAGCCAAATAGAGCTGAATTTAGATGGCAGATGAGTTATGGTCAATCTGCTACCATTAAGGTAGTTAGATTGAAAACCATAAACCTCTCGGAGCTCTCCTCTAGCGGTGTTCGGGTCCTAGACCAAAAGGGGAAGGCCAGACGCGGTGGGCGCTTTTACAAATCGAGCACCAAACCGTCATCCCATCTACCCAACGCGTCGCCGATTACCATCCAAGCAGGGGATAAAATCACCTCTAAGTTTGTGATTCCGGATATTTTGTAAGCAACCCCAATGGAATGAGGATCTTGCAGCAATAAGCCACCTGTAAGTAATTGATTCTGGATATTTTACGTATAAGATACCGGGGGAGGGGGCCTGGCACACTCTGCTGGGAGGCGCGAGAGCGAGCCTCAGTGCTTGATCAGCCACATCACCCAACTCGCCGCGATAGTTCCGCCGACGAACAAGACAAAGCAATACGCCCCAAAGCGCATCATCATCTTTGGCTCCGCGCGCTGCGTGATGCCGAAGACGACGGAGGTGAAGAGCGAAAACAGGAGGACAGCCGAGAAGTGAGAGATGGTCATGTGCGCTTCCTCCCGCTGGCGAGGGAATGCGCGTCGACGGCGGCCACGATGTTCAACAACCCGGCCACCACGATGAACTTGGTGCCATAATCTGCCACCGCGACCAGCACAGGGGCCTGTCCCCAGCCCAGAAAGCGCGCCAGACCGTAGAGGATGCCAGACCCGAGATCACCTGCGAATCCGAGCATGTCGAGCGGTTCGCCTGTGTTGGCCGAGTAGATTTTGCCCTGCAGCGCAATTCCGATGGCGAACATGCCAACGATGGAGGCCATCAGCAGGGCCGCACGAATCCACTTACCCAGCAGCAGGTGTCCCGCACCCGGAATCAGCCAGCCAGCGATAAATGCGATCGCCGGAGACACCCGACTCGTCGAATCATCGACCAAACCTTTGTCGCCAGCTACCAGAGGATACTGTACTTTCGTCGGCATTCACTTCCCATCATACCAGCCTGCGGGCCGCCGGAAGGCAGGGACTAGATTCGCACCAACTCCGTCTGCACGCGGCCAGTAACGTCGGCTTGGCCGGGCCGGGTGATCATATTGACTTCGCTGCGAACGCCGAATTCGCCGGGAAAGTAGATGCCAGGCTCGACGGAGAAGCACGTGTTGGGCAGGATGAGGCGCACGTCGTGCGTCTCGAGGTTGTCGAGATTAGCGCCGCTGCCGTGAATCTCGCTCCCGATGTTGTGTCCGGTCCGGTGGGTGAACCAATCACCGTAACCGGCGGCGTGAATCACCGCGCGCGCGGCATCGTCCGCTTCCCATCCGGCGATTGGTGTTCGTTCTGCAAATGCCGACTGTACCTTGGTTATGGCTGCGTCGCGAGCAGCGCGGACGGTGGCAAAGATCGTCTGCTCGCGTTCAGTGGGTTGGCGGTCCACCACGCCAGTCCATGTGATGTCGTAGTAGCACGCCCCGGGCTGGTTCAGCTTGGCCCAGATGTCGATCAGGACAAAGTCGCCGCGGAGGATGGCGCGAGAGTCCTCGGCGTTTGGCTCGTAGTGCGAGTCGGCGGAGTTGCCCGCGCAGCTCACATTCGGTCCATGCTCCCAGATCAGGCCTTCGCGGAGCATGGCTTCGCTGAGCCATTGGACCATCGCGAACTCGTCGGTACCTGTGGTGCGGGCGAGGAACCCCATATGCTTCCAGCCTTCGGCGAGGATGCGGTCGAGCTTCTCCTGCGCAACGTAGTGAGTGCGAATCTGTTCCTCGCTGAGCACGGCTTCGAACTGGCTGACGAGGTCGGCGGAGCTGACGACGTCCCTGCCCATTCCACGGATCAATTCCACGGTTCCGGCGTCGACCATGGACACATACATGATCGCGTTGCGTGGGGAATACTGCATGGCCACCCGCGTTATACCGGAGAGCATGGCCTGTAGGTGTGCCTCAAGTTCTTGCCACGAAGAGTACTCGGTTCTTGTTCCCGGCAGCAGATCGAGCCGGCCCGCCTCGATTCTATGCACCAGCTTGCGCGGCTCGCCAACGGCTGGAACTAGGTAAAGCCACCGCCTCGTGACATGCATCCCCGGATCGAGCCCCAGAATGCTGTACGCCAACGGATCGCGGTGGTGATGATCGTAAAACAGCCAGCCGTCGAGCTTGGCGTCGCGCAATGCGGTTTGAATTGCGGGGATGTCCATAGGGGAATTCTAGTGCGGCGGAGAGGTGAGAGCGAATCACGGAGGACACGGAGGAAAAGAGAGGACGCAGAGGTAAGGTCAAAATACAGGGGTCCTTCGCTGCGCTCAGAATGACGACGTGATGGGTGGCGTGGAATAGGCTGGAGGGGCCCGAAACGTGCCAAGGAGTAGCACCGGTGAATGTTCGAGTAAGTCTTGCAGTGATGTTTGGTGGTTGGATTTGTGCGCAAGGGATGGGATAAGCGCAGAGGCCGGCGACTCCGGTGGCGGTGAAGACGGCGGAGGCGTCGATTGATGCGGGGCGGATTCGTGCGCATGTGAAGTTTCTGTCGGAGGATTTGTTGGAGGGGTGCGTGCTGGGGTGCGCGGCGGGCGAGCTGGCGGCGAAGTATATTGCCACGCAGTTTGCGCTGGATAGGCTGAAGTCGGGTGGGGATAACGGGACGTATTTTCAGTAGATCGACTTTTTCGGGGTGACTGTGAAGCACGATTCGACGGCGGTTTCGATTGTGTCGAAGGGTTGCGGTTGCCGCTGGAACTTGCGCATGCGTGGACGTCAATGGAGATTGCACCGCCGCACTGGGTGAACTTCGCGTCAGTGACGGCAGAGGAGCAGGGTCTGCTGGGGATCGGAATATTTTGGGGCAGCATCTGCCGATTCCTGTGGGGCAGTGCGCTGGATTTGAACTACGACGCGATTCAGCCGTTCGGCGAGCCGATGCATGCGAGCGTTGGCCGGGGCGGAGCGAACGAGCTTCAACCAGTGGTGGAGGCGACGGCGAGGCCGTGAGCTGGAGATTTTGGCGGACGAGCATCCGAGGCGGGACATTATTACAGCTCGGACCATTTTTCGATAGCGCGGGCGGGGGTGCCGGCGTTCTCGATCGGGTCGGGGACATTGTATAAGGGGCACGATGCGGCGTGGGGACTGGCGAAGTCGGATGACTATACGGCGCACCGGTATCACAATTTCAGCGACAACTTCGCGGAGGATATGGACTTTACCGCGAATGCGAAGCTGGCGAAGTTCGGGTTCGAACTGGGGTGGGAGGTGCTGACGGCTCCAGAGACGGTGAGTCGGCGGCCGGGGGATGAGTCTGAAGCGGCGAGGAAGAAGTCGGTGGGGAAATAGGGATTGGGGACAGTGATCTCGAATCGGTAAGCGCAATAGGATGCGGGGAGGTGGGTTTAGTTACCAAGGGACTCAACGCGAGCCTCCGAGAGGCGGGCTCTACTGCAGCGAACTTCCGTATAATAGGGTCAACGGCGGCGTTTCGATACATATTAGCGATTTCTGCTGTAGTAAGTGGACGCCAGGCCCGCTACCTGCGCGTTTCTTGATGGAAGGGAATGCGAGAGGCTGCGTGCATGACTCGACGCGACTGTTACATATATTCCAAGAACGGAGTTGGGCCGTGGCAACAATAGCAGAGACGTTCATCCACGAAGATCGAGTAATCGAGCGATCGCACGTCGCGGTTGTGATTCCGACGCTAAATGCTCATAAGTGCTGGACTGCGTTCCGAGATGGATTGCGCTCGCAAGGGCTGCCTGCGGGCCAAGTGTTGATTATCGATTCCAGTTCTGGTGACGGGACGCGAGAACTTGCGCTAACCGAAGGTTATCAAGTCTATCGAATTGAACGACGGGATTTCGATCATGGCGGGACGCGAAAGCTTGCGCTGGAGATGGTGCCATGGGCAGACGTTGTTGTGTATCTGACCCAGGACGCGGTTCTGGCAACTCCTGATTCGGTTGATCTTCTGCTGTCGGCTTTTGAGGATAGAACAGTCGCTGCGGCTTATGGAAGGCAGTTGCCAAGGCTGGGCGCTGGCCCCATTGAGGCACATGCCAGGCTCTTCAACTATCCGGCGCAGAGCGATGTCCGCGATTTTGAGAGCCGGCACACTCTTGGAATCAAGGCAGCGTTTCTGTCGAACAGCTTCTCCGCTTATCGGGTGAGCGCTCTGCGGGAAGTGGGGGGATTTCCTACAGACGTCATTATGGCTGAGGATGCCATCGTGGCGGCCAAGTTATTGCTTGCGGGTTGGAAGACGGCCTACGTTGCGGAGGCTCAGGTATACCACTCGCATGCTTACACCATTTCACAGGAATTTCGACGTTATTTCGACACAGGCGTGTATCACAACCAGGTCGGATGGCTCAGAGAAAAGTTTGGTGACCCTGTGGGTGAAGGGAAACGATTTATATTGTCTGAGCTTGCCTTTCTAGCTCCCCGACATCTTCATCTAGTCCTCCTTGCCATGGTCAGAAGTATTGCCAAGGCGATCGGATATTCGCTTGGTCTCCGCGAAGCTGCACTTGGACGGGGACTATCCCGAAGGCTCTCCTTCCATAAGGGCTATTGGGACAGCCACTCGTCGGCTAAGGCTACGAAAACGTTGAAGATGGAAGATCGGGAACGGGGAGCGACGTTTTGGGGTGGGTAGCTGCGAAGCGCCGGGAATTGATGCCATCTTCGCTATCGAGAAGTTATGGGTTGATCAGCGGGTGAAGTCTTTCGGTAGGTCTTGTTTCCAGTCGAGGAACGCGGACTCCAACGTGTAGCTATATTCGTATCCAAGAGATTTCAACTGCTCGGGCCAAATGTTATTCGAGTGAATCAATTTTTGGATCCGTACCGGATTGATCGGCAACTTGGCTCTAAGTATTCGGTCCATCGCAAGCAGAGGATAATACATGGCTCGCAAGAGGCCCGGTGGCAGACTGAGCGGATTGCGAGTCTTGCCGATGCACTTCAGGATGGCATTAACCATCTGCTCGATAGTAGGCGGAGGGTCCATCGTAAAATTGATGAGTAAGCTGTGTGATCCGGTATTGCGAAGAGATGTCAAACCGAAGATTGCCACGAGGCAAAGCTCCTTTACGTAACCAGCCGCCTTGATGGTTTTTCGGTTGCCGAGATAGACAAAATAACCTTTCACCAAACTGCGCACCAGCCTGGTGACATTACCGCCCTCTCCCGGACCAAACACAACGCCTGGACGCAGGATCAGAAGCTTTCTTTGGGGGTGCGCGGTCTGCCAGCCCAAATGAATTTTTTCAGCCACGAGCTTTGAATTGCCATAGGGTGTTTCCGGAACAGGAAGCGACCTTTCCGTTTTTCTTTCTTCAGATGGGCCATAAGGTGAAATGCTACTGGTGAAGACGATTGTCTGGCACCCGACTCCGCTAGCCCATGTGCATACGTTTTCGGCACCCAGCAGGTTGGTTTCAAAATATTCGGGTGGAGAATGACCCGGCTCTCGATGGACTGCGGCCAGATTGAAGATGAGATCTACTTGTTCCGGGAGAAGGCCGGCTGGAATGGGTCTTCGCAGGTCGTGCTTAACATAGGAGACTTTGCCGGCCTTCAGTCCAGATTGGAGTAGTTGGGTGTACGGAAGGTAGCGAGGCGGATTGAAATCGACGAGAACGACATTTTCAGCGAGATTGTGGGCCAACAAATGTTGCGTCAGATGAGTTCCTATGAATCCCGTGCCGCCGAAGAGAACAACTGATTTCATCAAGAGAATGATTTCCTAAGCGCTCGCGCAGGTTCTACAAGAGATGGTTGGGAATTAGAAGGCACTTAAAACTTACTATTGGACGGAATATTGAGTGGTAACAGTTAGTGGCTGTAGGGCCGGGTGAGGTCGTCAAGTTTGACGTGGGCAAGGAAATCTCTCATTTGCCGGGTCAATTGCTGACGTGCGGCATCGTTTGGAACTGTCATGTCCATTGTTTCGGCACGGACCAAAACACGGACCGGAAACTGGCTATTCTGGCTAAACAGCGAACTTGGATCGGGACGGCTGTAGACGAACCCGAAATGAGTACGTTCGCTGGTAAATTCGCCGCAAGTTTTTGCTTGGCACATAGTCGACGCTTCGATATGCCGGGTTACGCCATCGTTATAGAATGCCGAGCTAAAGTTGATCGGCACCGCGTCAGCAGTCGCAACCGTCAGTTGCCCTTGCCACAGCGGATCCTGTCCGCGAGCAGTATGGCACACGACGGGATCATGCCAGTCGGAGATAGGCGAGATTCCAATCGCAATTGAAGCGCCACCGTCCGCGGGTGCATACTGACCCCAGACGTAGACGACGGGTCCGGTGACGCCGGCCTCATTCCACGAGCGGGCCAAGGTATAGTTCCCGAGACGTTCAGGAAACTGCGCGGTTGCAACATTTGCAGCACGCACTCCAGATGCATGGATCATCGCGCTGGCTCGTCCCAGGCCCGTGCATCCGACGAGCACGATCACCGCGGTCGCCGCGAGTTGAACGTACTGTGCGCGACCTGGCCGCTCATGAAACACCCCTTGCTCCGGATGGGCTACTGTTGCCGACATCGTCGAATTCCGGGCATCGCGGAGGTGAGCGATGACGGTAAGCAGCAAAATCGTTGCGACAAGAAACAGAAACGCTCCGATCAGATAATCTGCATTTTCCGCTTTATCCTGAAGCGAAGGAAAGTGCAACGCAACCGCGTAATACAGAACAAGCACGCAAAGTCGTGCCAAATTGAAGACGTAGCCGAGCAAAATCGCCGCAATGACCACCAAGGCATTCGAGTACGAGCGAAATCGATAGACATAGCCGGCGATCAGCGCGATGAAGCCCATTGTGATGGAGCCGCGGATGCCATCACATCCGGGAGCGATGAACATTCCGAAGTCAGGAGTGAACATCAAGCGAAGGTGGTCCGGGGTTAAAGTGTGGCCCAGATGCATCGCAAAGGCCCTGGCTACGTGCGCCGATGCGTGCTGTAACGGGAGGTCTATCAGAGAACTGAATACGTGTGGAATGGGGTTTGCAAAATAGAGAAGGAGGATTGGAAACAATGCTGCCCGATAGAGTCGCACACCGCCCAGAATCAGAACTACCCCGGAACCGTAAGCCAAGAGCATGAGTGAGGGCGGGGGTATAACAGTCGACCAGTGTGGTGAGACCACCAGAATAAGCATTGCCTGTTCCTGTGCACGGTCGATTAACAGGGTGAGTACCAAGATGACCAGGCCCCACCAAGTCCCTTCTGCCCGCCAATCAAGTGTTCTCCACACTCGGAGAATGAGGATTAAGCTTACGAGCGGAATAACCATGCCGATGGACTTAAGTGCATCGTTTGTCCACAAAGACCAAAGGGAGAACCCTGTGAACCATATTGTCGATAACCCTAATACCGCAAGTGCGGTAGCAAGCGCAGCGAACTGAACCGGAGAAAGTCCTGTTGCGCGTATGATCGGCATACTAGCTTCGGAATCCGGAAAAGCGGACATAGGTTTCAGCTCGCTGCATAGCGAGAAGTCAATGTGTCCAGTGTATCGCGAGAATGATTCAAGAAGCGACTGCACCTGAAAGGGCTTCGTTTTCGATGAGGAATGCGCAAGGTGACCCGTCTCTTGAACCCAAGCCGCCATACTCATCTGCCTCTGCAATGTGGGTATCTGCGAGGGAAGATTGATCGGCTAGCTCTTTCCCATTAGCCTTTTCGCTATAATGGCGTAATGTCAGCACTCCGGTTGCGGAAATTGGGGTGAACATTTATTCCGCTGGGCGGTATTGCGCGCTGGAGATTTGATCAGAATGTCAGTCGCTAAGGTAGCCAGATTCTATAAAGAATATGGTCTCGCCCGCACGGTAACCAAGACGGCCCGCGAAGCATGGCGTGCGATATCCAATCTGTCAAAGTTGAAGATACGCACCTGTATGGTGTGCGAACGCAGGGCAGTTTTTTTCAGGACCTATGACACTCAAGAGGCAGAGTGCTGCGTGAGATGCGGGGCAAATCTGCGTTATGAAATGTTGGCGCAGTGGATACGGTCGGAATATGGGGATAGGTTGAAATCCATGAACGTCATGGAACTGGATCCCAGTTCTCCGCTCCAATCGGTTCTAAGAACCTCCGCGTTGTACATTCGTACGTATTACAGACCAGGAGTCGAGGGAGGATCAGTTCGCGCGATTGACGGTGCTCAGGCTGAAGACATTACCCACTTGACACTTGGGGACGCATCCCTGGACCTGATCGTTTCATCGGATGTTCTTGAGCATGTCTCGGACCTGCATCGGGCTTTTGAGGAGTCTTCTCGTGTGTTAAGGCCTGGTGGCATGCATCTGTTTACTGTTCCGGTTTGCCCTCTCACCGAGAGGCGCGCAATACTGGTCGAAGGTGGCATTCAACATCTACTTCCCGCCGAGTATCATTTGGATCCGCTAGATCCGAAAGGCGTCCTGGCTTTTTGGAATATAGGTTTAGATCTACCAGAAGTCATGGCGGATGCTGGCCTTGACATATCGATCGCGATGGGTCCGCAAGGAGAAAGCGGGCGGATAGTCTGGAAGGCCGCTCGGATATAGGATCGGCGTTCGTTCGCTGTAGCGGTGACGCGGCGTCGGAACGTTTTGCTGCTCGGCGGAGGTCGTGCGGAGCCGATTGATGAGATAAGGCGAGACTGTTTTCATTGGCTCACCTTCTACACTGAACGGCGCAGCGTGGCCGCAACTACGCGATCGTTGGCCTTGGATGATATGCAACTTGCGGCTTCAGCGCTTACGGGCGGTCAGGCGCTCATAAATGGCCATGTGCTCTGCCGCGATCGAATCCCAGGAGAACTTCACGGCATATTCGGCGGCGCTCAGTTGCCGGGCTACTAGATAATCGGGGTTGTCGAACATGCCTTCCGCAAGCGTAACGGCCTCCAGCGGAGAGTTCGCAAACTGAACGGCCGCCTCCATGGCGGGGGGCGTATGCGGACCACGCGTCGTAATGATGGCAGCCTTGTTGGCTAGCATGGCAATCAGACTACTCCGCCGTTCGGAAGTTCCATCCGGATAAGGCAGATAAGCCACCTCGGTCTCAGCCAAGGCACTTGAGAGCGATGCACCGTTCAGCCCCGTTACCCATTCCACGGGAAGCCCATCTGCCTCTCTCCGGAGCCGGGCAAAGTAGTCCTCATACCCTGGCAGGACGGTACCTACAATGCGAACCCTCAACCCATTGGCCCGCTCATTGAAAAGGCGTGCCATCTCCATCATCTGCTCGAGCCCCTTCTGGGGGCGGATCAATCCAAAATTGGTTACCGCATTAGGTCGGCGGCTTATCGTGTCCGGTCCGGGCGGTACGTTGGATCCGATTGGGATCACAGTGCTGCGGCCCTTGATCCACGGTGCAAAACGCTGGCAATACTCCTGCTCGTACTGGTTGGTGAAAATGACTTGGGGTGCGCGTACAGCGAAAGGATATAGCGACAGACGCCGCAAAAAGTGTGCCTGACTGCATTCGTGGATGGTCATTACAATTGGCCGCAAGAGGCTCAGAATTTGTGGTCCCAGGTGCCACCCGTAACCTGTCGCCGGATATTGCATATGAAGGACATCTGCACGAATGCCCCCAATCTCCCGATTCAACAGGGCCGCATTCGCCAGATTCCATTGTTTTCCGGTGAAGACCGCGACCTCCGCGCCCGCCCCCTCAAGGGCTTCGGCTAGCCGTTCTGTGTAGTCTGCCACCCCGCAGATATCAGGAGGATAAGAGCCTGTTATGAGCACAATCTTCATATCGATTCACATTAACACTAGGTCAGGACTGAGTGGCATGTCCGGCGCCGACAGCACCGTCATTTTCCGGGGAGTTTTGAATGTATCAACTTCTGTGATCAGTTGCCGTCGCGGGTCACGAAACCACTGCGCACTTTCAGACCCACGATGCAGGAGAAAAGCTTTTTCATCGAATCTCCTGATTCGCCAATTTAGGAACCGCAGGTGAACGACTCAGAAACAGTTTCTCGTAGATGAAGAGATAGATGGAGTATTTCAAGAACGGTATGAGCGATGAGTCGAGGAGCAGATTGGTGCCAAACCAGAACAGAATGCAGAAGCTGAAAAAGGGGTAGCAAACGACACCGACGACCGACGAGCGCCGCATCGCGCGCCATAAGAGTCCATAGGCCAGCCCATATAGTAAGAGCAAAAGGGGTGAGAACCAGCCAAGGTCACAAAAGATGAATCCGAACGCGCTGACGAAGACCAAGGAACCGCTGAGGCCGGCTCGTTCAACTGCGCCAAACTCAGATGTCCATTCCGCGAAAAAGTCGGGCCAGTGGAAGATTCTATTCAGCGGAATAAGGCGATGAAACGCCTCGTTAAAGCTTGCAAAACTGCTGAGATAGACTCCACTCCCTGCGAACGGGTAGTGCAGCGCGCCAACCACCAGGGCCGCGAGCCTGTTGTAGGAAGCGGAGGAGTATCCGAGCAAGAGATAAAGTTGGGCGTTTAGAGAATTTGTACCGCGAAGGAAGGAGAAAATTCCGAACAGCATGACGATGCAGAGAACGAAAATGGCGGCGATGCGGGTCGCAAAGGCCAAAGAAAGACGACCCTCTGCCTGTCGATGCAGGATGTAGAGCAACGCCATTCCGGCAACCGCTTCCATAATCAGATTTCGGCTGATGAGAATGACGGACGATCCGATGATCGTCAGGACTGCGAGAATCACTACAAATCGCACGATGAATGCACGCCATCCCGTCATCCTGAACTGCCAAAAACGCCAGAGCGCCCACCAACTGAGGGCCACAAGAGTCGGGGCGGTGGAGGCTAGCTGTCCTTGCGTTACCAGAGGTGTGGCACCCTTCAAGTCTGTGGCCTGCTGTGCCGCAAGCATTAGAAGCAGATTGGGCGTTTCCCTGAGCGTCTGTAACATATCGCGGGCTGCTATCAGCATCACTACCAACAGTGGTAGAAGGAGAAATATGACCGCTGGGACGCGTGCCGAGAGTTTCGGTATAGAGAGAGGAACCTGCTGTGGGTAGCTGATCCAGACGCCGACCGCGAAGCTGGCGACACAGAGTACATAGAAAATGAAGGTGGGTGGGTTGAGGAATAATATGTCCCTCTCCCCCATGACCCAGGTGTAGATGGAAGGTGGGAACAGCCATGAGAATAGAAAAACGAGGAAGGAGATTGACGCAAGGCCGTAGGGAGATACGAGATTGCTGATGATGCGAGTCCGGAGACTGTTTTGCATGGCACCTCGTTACCGATGCACTGTCTCAGAGCGCAATTCGCGGAAACGCGCTGCATACGGTGAATTGCGCCAGCGGTCCTGAATTATGAGCCATGCGCAGGCCGCTACGAAGGCGATTAGAGCGGCCAATAGAACGATAAAAGCGCGATACTGGGGCATCTTCTTGTCGGGCGGCAGCGCTCTGTCAACGATCTGCACTGATGCACCTTGACGCGCCTCGTCTAACTGTGCGGATTCGAACTCACGCGCGAGCAGATCAAACATGGTCTCGTAATACTTGACATCGCGCAAGCGGCGAATGTAATCGACACTGCCTTCAGACATGTTCCCTTTCGACAGGATTAAATCCTGCGAACTACCTACCTGACTGGCATCCAGAAGAGACAACTGAGATCGCAAAGCGGCGAGTTCGCGCTTTGCAGTCTCCAGCGCCGGATTGCTTTCGGTCGCATACATCCCCATAGACTCAATCTGAACTTCCTTGGAGGCGATCTCGGCTCGCAGGGCGGCTGCGGACTCAATGAGCGCCTTGGCTTGCGTATCGGTATTGAGGATGCCGGTTCGCTCCTCGGAAATTTTTAGCTGCTCCTCGGCGTCGGCCAGTTTATCTTTGGTGCTACTCAACTCCTGCTGGTAAAATTGCCTGCGCCTGGAAGCTTCCGTTACGGCGAGAGTCGCGGAGAATACCCGAAACTCGTCGATATAGCCGTTCGCTAACTCGGCCGCTCGATTCGGATCGTGTGCTTCGACCGATAGTCGGATCAATCCATCACGCGGTCCGTAGAAGATGATGACTCGACTTTCGAGGATCTTACGCGTATCCGACATGCGTTTGGTCTTGAATTCTCCCATAAGATTGAACCGGCGAATGAGAGCGTCTTCGACAGTCTGACTGCCGAGAAGGGCGACGTACGATTCGCCTGTGTTTTTGATTCCCAACGCACCATCTGCCACGAGGGGAACTGCGCCGCCGGCCAGCGCCCCACCTATTGCTGCGTTAAGCCCCATAGCGGGGGATGCAGGGGGCATAATGATGGTGGTTGCCTGAAAGTACGGCTTCATGAATAGCGAAGCCACCGCGGCGAGCACCGCCGCGATGACTGTCACTCTACGGATCGTCCAGCGGCGGCGAAAAAGCATCGAAAAGATTGGCATCACTTCGCCGATCTGATTTTCGGGCAACGCCTCGGTGGCAACGTGGGGTAATTCGGTGGGGGACATCTTGGCTACCACGACCATTTTCTCATGTCACTTGACATCGTGCACTTCCGATATTATGGGGTAGATGTCACCCTTTCAGTCAAAGACCAATGAAGTTGGTGCACCGCGTCGCTTGGTTACCAACGTAGTGGCACTCTACTTCCTCCAGGGTCTCAACTACATCATACCAATGGCTACGTTGCCATACTTGGTCCGCGTGCTTGGGATTCAGACGTTTGGGATGATCGCGTTTACGCAATCGTTCGCTGGATATTTTGTAGTGCTGACGGACTATGGATTTAATTTTTCCGCGACGCGCTATACCGCTCAGAACCGGTTGGATCTGCGCAAGATCTCGGATATGTTCTGGAGAGTACTGATAATCAAGAGTTTGCTGATGCTTGCTGGGGTGATTCTTCTTGCGCTAATACTGTTCACCATTCCGCGCTTTCGCTCCCAGACCCCGTATTTCATTATTGCCTACATCGCAGTTATCGGCGGTGTGCTTTTTCCCCAATGGTATTTTCAGGGTTTGGAGAAGATGACGCATATCTCCGTGATGACAGGGGCAGCTCGTCTCATCACTTCGGTGCTTCTCTTCGTGTTCGTGCACTCTCCCGATGATGCTCTTCGAGCCCTCGCACTTTTGTCGGGCGGGCCCTTGATTGCGGGGATGATCGGAATGTTTGTCGCGGTTCGAGAACTGCATCCTGGTTTTGTCTGGCCCTCCAACTCTGAACTCTGGGAGACGACGGTGGATGGGTGGCACCTATTCATTTCGACTGCAGCAATCAGTCTTTATACGAATACGAATGTGTTTCTTGTGGGACTCATCGCAGGTGAAGCGCAGGCGGGCTACTTTAGCGCAGCAGAGAAATTGATTCGGGCAATCTCGGGTCTCATCGGTCCCATCTCGCAGGCCTTTTTCCCCCATGTTAACTTTCTCGCACGCGAGAGCAAGCAATTGGCCCTGCGCTTCATCTCGAAAACGCTGCGGCTGACTTCTCTGGTTACGCTCGTGCCATCGCTCATCATGCTTTTTTTCGCGGCACCTCTCGCGCACATTATCTTCGGGCACGCGGCTTCCGGAAGCCCGCCGATTATCCGCTGGATTGCACTGCTGCCTTTTCTAATCGCGGTTAGCAATGCGCTCGGGATTCAGACCATGCTGTGCTTCGGGCTTGACAAGCAGTTCAGCAGGATCCTTATTGGCGCAGGCTTGCTAAACGTTGTGTTGGCTGTTCCGCTCATTCATCTATTTGCTGCACGCGGTGCTGCGATGTCAGTTCTACTAGTGGAGGTCGGAGTCAACATCGCAATGATCTGGGAGTTGGAGCGCCGAGGTATCCATGTCTTTCGGAAGGCGAGCCTAGTATGAGAACCGATGTCTTAGTCGTAGGAGCCGGGTTCGCCGGGGCAGTTATGGCGGAGCGGTTCGCTTCGGCTGGGAGGTCAGTTCTCGTGATTGACCGTCGCTCCCATATCGCCGGAAACGCTTATGATCGATTGGACAAGGCCGGTATACTTGTCCATCAGTACGGGCCACACATCTTCCATACAAACGCGCCTGTGGTTGTGGAATATCTTTCGCGATTCACTGAATGGCTTCCCTACGAGCATAAGGTTCTGGCGTCTGTAGAGGGTGGCTTATATCCGATCCCAATCAATCGCACTACGATCAATCGACTTTACGGACTGCACCTGGACGAAGCTGGAGTGGCGGAGTTCTTAGAGAGGGTGCGCGAGAGACGTGACCAAATTCTCACCAGTGAAGATGTTGTATTGAGCACCGTCGGTCGGGATCTGTGCGACAAGTTTTTCCGCAATTACACGCAGAAGCAGTGGAATCTGGACCTCTCAGAGTTGAGTTCGGCGGTTGCTGGCCGCATCCCCGTTCGAACAAACGACGATGATCGCTACTTCACAGACTCGTTCCAAAAGATGCCCCGCGACGGGTACACAGCTATGTTTGGCCGTCTGCTTGATCATCCCAACATTCGGGTCGAATTAGAGACGACCTACCAACAGGTTCGCAATAAGGTGCAGGCCGATGTAACGGTTTTCTGCGGCCCTATCGACGAATTTTATGATTATCAGCACGGCAAACTTCCCTACAGATCGCTTCGGTTTGAACACGAGCACATGCCCTCTAAGCAGAGGTTCCAGTCTGTAGGCACGGTGAACTATCCGAACGATTTCGACTACACACGAATCACAGAATTTAAGCATCTGACCGGGCAAATTCATTCCGGCACCTCGATTGTGCGGGAATATCCAGTCGGCGAAGGCGATCCGTACTACCCCATTCCAACCCCTGAGACTGCGGATCGTTTTGCGCTATACAAGCAACTGGCTCTGACGGAAAGACGGGCACTTTTTGTCGGACGCCTGGCGGAGTACAAGTACTACAACATGGATCAAGTGGTGGCTGCGGCACTCAAGACAGCCCGGGAGCGAATCGATGGCTGAAACAGTTGCCGCGGTCGTTGTTGCCTTCAATCGTAAAGAGTTGCTTGCCGAATGTCTGCGTCGACTTCTTTCGCAAACGCATCCGGTGAATGCAGTCTTTGTTATTGATAATGCGAGTAAGGACGGAACAGAAAGATATCTTCGCGAAGCTGGACTACTAGCCGAGCCGAAGGTCCACTACACATTGCTATCTGAGAATCTAGGCGGCGCGGGCGGATTTGCTTCAGGCATGCAAGCGGCCTATTCGGCAGGGCATACGTGGATTTGGCTCATGGACGACGACGCAGAGCCTTTCCCTGACGCGCTCGAAGAGTTTCAACCCTTTATGAAGGAAGTGGGAACGGCAGCGCTTGCAAATCTCAAGCTAGACAGCAACGGAAACGCACTGAGATACCATCTTGGCTCCATTCAGTGGCGGTCCAGCTTAGATCTGGTCCGTCCTTTGCCGGACCAACTCCTGACTGCCCCCGGCAAAGTCCCGGTACAGTTTTCTTCCTTTATCGGGTTGCTGGTACATCGGGATGCGGTGGCAAAAATTGGCTTGCCTCGCCGGGAGTTTTTCATTCACTGCGATGATTTTGAATATTCCGCACGGCTCCTCTCTGCAGGGAGTATTTATCTTGTTCCATCAAGCAAGGTTTTGCATAAGGAAAAGATAATTGCTCCCTCCGTCGAAAAGCATTGGGGTAGTTCCGCATATCGTTCGGTTCCGATAGAGAAGTATGCGTTCGAGTTCTTCGGGATTCGAAATCGCATCTGGACGCTACTGAAGCTGTCTTCGGAGTCGAAGGCGTCGCGGCATTTGCGAATTGTTCGCGATGTAGTGGGCATGGCCGTTAAAATAATCTTGTACGAGCGGGACTATCGGATTTTGCGGCTGCGTCTCCTCTCGCGCGGCGCCGTCGATGCATTTCGCGGTAGTTTTGAAAATTCGATCCCATTTGAAACGCGTGAGTGGTTAGCCGCCCGCCGGGGGAAGACCTAATCTATGCGCACATTTGTCCGTCACAACGGCCTATTGCTTTACTTCGCCGCCGGTCTCGAGCAGGTCCTCGACTATGTGGCGAATTTATATTGGGCTCGGCACTTTGGCGTCAATCACATCCATATACGCAAAGGCGCGTATCTCCGCGGGACGGTGCACGTGCGGATGGGTGAGAGGTTCGATTGCGGGCGAGGTCTTTGGCTTGAAGCGGTCGCATCGTCGCAAGGACAAGATACTAAGCCCGTGCCAGAGATTATCATCGGCAATAACGTTAGCATCAGTTTTTGGGGTCACATTGCTGCCTTATCGTCCATTCGTGTTGGCAATGGGGTGATGATGGGCAGCAAGGTGACTCTCATCGATCACGATCACGGTTCGTATTCGGGGCCGACCGGAAGCGACCCAACCGTGCCGCCGGCCGAACGGCAGCTAAGTGGCCAGCCTATTGTGATCGAGGATAATGTCTGGTTGGGCGACGGTGTTGTCGTCACGGGCGGCAGCACGATCGGCGAAGGAAGCGTTATTGGAGCGAATGCCGTTGTGAGAGGCTCTATTCCCGCATACTGCATCGCGGTAGGTGTGCCCGCACGACCGATCAAGCTGTTTGATAGAGCCACGGGGCGGTGGGAGCCTTACGAATGACAGCGGCTAGTTTCCAAAGCACAGATGGCTTACCCGACCTGCTCAATCCGCGGTTGTGCGCCATTATAGTTACCTATAATCCAACCCAAAGCCTGTGCGGCAATGTTGCCCGATTAGCGGCGGAAGTGGCGCACATATTCGTGATTGACAATGGATCGCGTGGTGAATCTCTTAGATATTTGACCGAGGTTGGATCTTCGGTTAATTGCAGCTGTTCGTATAATGAAAAAAATCGGGGCATCGCCGCCGCCTTGAATCAGGGAGTTGCGCTTGCGATCAAGCATGGTTTTACTTGGGTTATAACGTTTGATCAAGATTCAACGGTTACTGGTAACTTTGTCTCGTCTATGTTTGAATGCCTGGCCGCAACGCAGAACGCAGATATGGTGGGAGTTGTGGGCCCGCGGTATGTGGATCAGGCGCTGGGAGTCAATTGTGACCTGAACATCTTGCCCAATGGAGAGCTGGCAGGCATGATGACATCCGGAAGTCTGATGCCGATCAGGCTCTTCAACGATGTTGGCCTCTTCGATGAGAGGCTTTTCATGGATTATGTCGATACCGAGTTCTGCAATCGTATTCGAAGCCGTGGATGGCGCATTTTACAATCGCAGCAGACGGTGTTGCTGCATTCACTGGGCAAACTGACCCTGCATCAAATATTCGGACTGAAATGTAGCACTACCAATCACAAGCCGGGGCGTGTTTACTACATTGCTAGAAATCGCTTGTGGATATTGGGTAGGCCGTCTCTAAGCAAGTCGTGGCTTATTTCCATAAAAAAAGAACTTACGAATATCTTCAAAGAAGCATCGAAAACAATCCTATTCGAACACGATCGCTTGCAGAAACTTTATTACATGGTCCTTGGGACGGTTGATGCGCTTCTTGGCAGGATGGGGAAGCGTATAGAGTTGTAGCGAGGCTGCGTGCCTTGTATCAAATATTGGTTTGCCCTAACATCGAGGGATTGCGCAGGTAGCATGTACGATTTAGCCGTTGCATACAGAATTTACCCTAAAGTATCGGGTGCCGGACAGGGCATGCCTTACGGCGACAATAAGCTCGTGCAGGCAGAAGTATGTCTCTGCTCGTTCGTCGAGTCTTTAGGCAAGTTGCGCGCCAAAATCTTTGTCCTTTTAGATGGATGCCCGGAGGACTATGAGCCAATGGTACGTCGTCATATTGCTGCGGAAGATCTTGAGGTATTGCACTTAGACGGAATTGGAAATCACGGAACGTTTGGCCTGCAGATCGATCTCCTCTTGAGGCAGGGTGATTCGGATATAGTTTACTTCGCGGAAGACGATTATTTTTATATCGCAAATCAGTTTGAGAAGATGGTGAAGTTCTTGTCAGGCGGAGAAGGTGTGGATTTTATTTCACCATTTGACCATCTAGATTGTTATGGGTTGAGTTTGCATCGGTATCCCAGCTGGATTAGGGTTTCACAGGATCATCACTGGAGAACCGCTGCGTCGACCTGCCTGACGTTTTTGACGACAAAGAAGACATTGAGAGAATGTGAGCAAGTATTTCGAACCTACTGCCGAAAGAATATGGATGCCAGCCTATGGTTAAGTATGACGAAAATAATAGTTAGAAACCCGTTATGGGGTATTCGCTATGCCACTAAAGATCAACTCTTGTTCAAGATTGTCGTGAAGAGTTGGCTCTACGGCGCGCGGCAAATTCTGTTTGGCCGAAGACGAATTCTGTGGACACCTATTCCTGGCATTGCTACGCATCTGGATCCTAACGCTCTTTCACCGACGATTAGTTGGAAGATGTTGATGCAAACGACGAAGCAAAGGCTCTAGATTCCTTGAGGCCTGTGTGTGCTGGGATAGGCATGCGAGTTAAAAGGGCGGTAGCACCAAGGCGAGGATCGGAGCCTTGGGCGTGCCGAAGTTCTTGAAAGGGAATGCGAGGGGACGTGATGTTCGATAGACCTACCGTTAAGGATAAGAGGGGAAGCAGGAAGAGGCCTGGATGCGGTCCGGCGGGAAGGATGAAGAAGTGTGGCGAATCGTAGCGCTCGGATACCGTACGTCTGTATTCTTCTCTTGAATTGGAACGGATGGAAGGACACCGTTGAGTGCCTTGAATCGGTTTTCCGGATTGAGGGGACGGACTTCGAAGTGGTTGTCTGTGACAATGCGTCTCAGGATGGCTCAGTTGAGAAAATTGAAGAGTGGGCACGAGGTGATTTGGAGGTTTCGGCCGCAAACCCCGAACTGTCGAAGCTTGTAGTTCCCGGGACGCCCAGGCCGATCCCGATTACAAAGTTTGCCAATCCGGCTGCTGCGATCTCTTCTGCAGCGGGTGGCGGCGATGTCTCTCTGAAGCTTATTGAAACGGGAGCTAATCTCGGGTTTGCCGGCGGCAACAACTGCGGCCTCCGGTATTGCCTCGCGCGCCGGGATTTCGATTACGTATGGATTCTAAACAACGACACGGTTGTTTCTCCCGACGCGCTATCTTTTCTAGTTGCAATGATGGAGGAAGATAGCTCGATTGGAATTTGCGGATCGGTACTACATGACTATTGGGAACCAGCTCGCATCAACGTTATAGGCGGCAAGTTCTACTCTCGTTGGAGCGCTCGTTTTCTCGCGAGTCATGAAGCATCGCGGGTAGCTCTCGATTACGTTGACGGCGCGTCGATGCTTGTGAGCGAGCAGTTTCTTCGGGTAGTCGGAGTGATGGATGAAACCTATTTTCTTTACTTTGAGGAACTGGATTGGGCGCGCCGGGCAGCCCAGAACGGCTTCCGGCTGAGCTTTTCGACTCGGAGTGTGGTGTACCACAAGGAGGGAGCGAGCGTCGGCACTCACCGCAACGCCTCCTCGCGCAGCCTGGTTTCAGAGCGTTTTCTGGCGAGAAACCGAGTTTACTTTACTCGCCGTTTCCATGCGTGGGCACTGTTTACGGTGATATGCTCGATAGCATTGGTGGCGCTCCGCGCCGCCTACAGACGCGACTTGAAGAGAGCACGAGTGGTTCTCGCTGCGATACTCGAAGGTCTACGGGCTCGGCTTCCATAACTCCGCTAGCGAACTCTCAGGTAGAAGGAGCCAGGTTCGCATTCCGTAGTCAAATATGGACAGGCCTGTTTCAGTTGGTCAAAGTGCTTATGCTTCAAGTAATTCAGCGTTCCAATAACCTCATATCGTTCGGTGTTCGATAGCAGAGCCTCGAGAAGATATTGCTCGTTCCAGAACCGAACTTGCTTGATTACCCACTCGTATGGGTAGTCTTTCGGGGTAAAAATATCGTGAATGTGTATATATACGCCGGACGCGAGTTGCGGAAATATTTCCAGATATTCCTTTAGAACATCGCCTTGGGGTCTTATCATGTGGGATGAATCGACAAATAGGAGGTCCCCGGCGCTTAGTTCTTTACTCCAATCAAAGGTGCATTCCTCTACCCGCTTTCGGATGACTGTAATCTCCGCTAGTTTATCCAGCCAATCCATTTCATACGGCTCTATGCAAATGTGGGCCGACGCAGAGTGTGATTCTCCGAGATTCTTCAGCAAAGCTATTCTCGCGAGTTTTGTTGAATACCCGCTGCCGATTTCGACAATTTTACTTGGCCTGATTGCCCTAATGAACTGATATAGGAATTCCGCATCGCCCGCTTCAAAAGTCCCGTTTTGGATGTGGAAAGTATGAAGGTGGGAAGGTCTTTTGTTTAGCTTTAATTCAAGGAGTTCAGAGGCGAAGTCGAGCTTGCTCAAGAAGTCTAGTTGTCCGGCAACATTTAGGTCGACTCCGGGCAAGTCTCTGTCATTTGATAACGGCTTGGCTAAGCTTGAGCTGTCAAATAGAGGTTCGTAATAATGTTTCCTTATTGGGAATAGTCCAAGTTTTTGCAAGACCAGAGTTGTAAAGGGTAACCTTGCGCTGCCGAGTCTTCTATATCCGAGAAGTGGCAAAGCAGCGAGAAGTGCAATCGCTGCAAATAGTATGTCGATCGGCAACCTTAGCATCGAGAAGATTTTCTTGGCAATTGCGTTCATATATATATGAATATATATGCGCTTCGATGGTCGGGGCTCGCGCTGTGGAGTGTGCCCTGCAACCTGCCGGCAGATTTCATGGTGTCTCTCGATGGGCAGCGATCATACCCCCGGTCGATTGAGGTAGGATAAGGCGACATATGCCATTGAATCGTGACGTGCACGATCGGTCGTTAATGCCCATTGGGAAGCGGCACGTATCTTTCCTATCGCTCCTACGCTTGCTGATTGTCCTGACGCTGATGTGTGGGGCCGAAGCGGCGAAAGGTGCTGGGGAACTACCGCAATGCAAGACTGGCCCGGGTTTCGTTGGTCCTGCCGATGTGTATGTTCCGCTGGATAGCTGGGTATATCCGGCGCTTGACCGTCTGCGCGGACTTGGGCATCTTGACACTGCTTTCCTTGGACTTCGCCCGTGGACGAAGCGAAGTATCCAGCGGATGCTGGACGAAACGGCGCAGGCGGAGGGGATCAATGACAACTCCCAAGCGGTTGAGATTCTGGCCGCGCTACAGCGCGAATTCGGGGTCGAAGACGATGATGATCGCGCAGATTTTCTGTATGGGTGTGAGAGCCTTTACACACGGCTTCAGGGCATTTCGGGGTTAACGTTGCGGGACAGCTTTCACCTGGGACAAACGCTTGTGAACGACTACGGTCGTCTCTACGAGCCAGGTTTCAACACAGTTGATGGCGCGAGCGGGAGTGCGCAGTTCGGGCGCTTTAGTTTGTATGCGCGTGGGGAATACCAACATGCTCCAAGTGCGGCCGGCTATTCTCCGAGTCTGGCCCTAACACTATGGAACATCGATTCGTTACCGGGCTACTTTACGGGTCTATCCCTTCCCGATAACCCAGAGCAGGCGGCCATCCCGGCCGGCCCGATCGCAACGACCGATGTTTTCCGAATTCTTGAAGCGAATGTTTCCTATCGCGTTCTTAACCACGAGATATCGTTTGGAAAGAGCGACCACTGGCTGGCCCCGACTGTGGGCGGCGCATTTATGTACAGTAACAATGCCGAGAACATTTACGCGTTTCAGATTGACCGGACGGAGCCACTTTACATTCCGTTGTTGTCGCGGCTTACCGGACTGTTCCGCTACGATTTTCTTGTTGGCAGCCTGAAGGGTCACTCTAATCCAAACGATCCGTGGATACACATTGAGAAGATCAATTTCAAGCCCACTCCGAATGTGGAGTTTGGGTTTGAGCGTTCGGTGATCTGGGGCGGGAAGGGGCATGAACCGATCACCATTCACACGTTTTTCAGGAGCTTCTTCAGCACGACGAATGAAAGTTCGAAGGTGAAGGAGTCATCCGACGACCCTGGTGCGCGGTTCGCCTCGTTCGATTTCAGTTGGCGGCTGCCGTGGCTGAACCACTGGATGACGCTGTATTCGGATTCGATGATCCACGATGATGTGAGTCCGGTGGATGCTCCGCGTCATGCGGGGGTGCGTCCAGGGATTTATCTTTCTCGGGTTCCCGGAATTCCAAGGCTCGATTTCCGGGTGGAAGGGGTGAATACCGATCCTGAGACATCTCGCAGCAACGGGGGCACCTACCTTTATTGGGAAGGAATTCAGGTACAGGGATACACCAACAAGGGATTCATCGTGGGAGACGCGATCGGACGTGAAGGGAAGGGTGGGCAGGCTTGGCTGACCTACCACACGTCTCCGCGTGGGTTGGTTCAGATATCGTTCCAACACAAGAAGGATGCGAAGGATTTTATTCCCTCGGGCACTACGCAGAACAGCTTTGACATTCGCGCGGTCAAGCGCTTCCACCACGATTTGGAGGTCTCGGCCGAACTTCAGCACGAGTGGTGGAAGGCGCCCATATACCAACCGGGGGAACAAACGGACACCGTGGCCACGTTCCAATTCACTCTCTATCCGGAACGCAAGGCCGGGCCGTGAGAGGCGGGGCTGGCGGTTGGTCTGGCGTAACGCTTCTTCTATTTGAGCACTTCGATTGCTGCCGCTCCGAGACCGAATCCTTCGAAGATGTTTGCGATATTGACCAGGTTTCGAAGGAAGGAACCCTTCTCGACGGTGGGTGGCACTACGATGGTGTCTCCGGGCAGGACGGGAATGTCGTCAAAGCCGCGATCGGCGAAGAGGACGCGCTGGCCGAAGCTTTCGTATTGGTGACTTACGACTGATCCATCGGCTCTCAGAATGAACTCGCGGCCCTGGTCAGCGATTCTGTCAGGACCACCAGCGAGGTGCAGATAATCCCTCACTCGCTTGCCTTTCTTGTAGATGAATGCGTTGGCGTAGTACACCTGGCCCTGGACGGAGACGGTCGCAGGCTCCTTAGGCACCACGAATCTGTCGCCGTCTTCCAATGGGATGTCGGGAAGTGCGGCGATGTCTTTGGAATCGGGCTTGAGTTGGAAGACGACGCGCCCGGTAGGCTGAGCCTGACGGAGCCGGGCCAAAGTAGCGCGGGCCTCTGCTCCTGACGACTGGGCTGCAGCGGCATCTCTGTCCGTTAAGGCCGAAGAAGCCAAGGACGCCGAACGCGCGTTGATCTCGCCCTCCAGCGCATCTGCATACTCAACAATTCTCTGGCGTTCGACGCGGCGTACGGAATCCCGGGTAAATTCGGAGGCATAGAGGTAGGCATCGGGAGTCACGCCCCCAGTTCGCACCAGGAGTTCGCGCAGGGTTTCGCCCGGCTGGACTCGGTATAAACCGGAGGCCACGAACTCGCCTTCGAGCTTCACAAACTTCGATTGTCGAGCGTTGGGAACACGGATGTCCGACTGCGAGAAGATGGTTACGACGTCGCCAGAGAGGAGTTCGATGTCCTGCGACGGGTCCTTGTCGAGTACGGCCTTCGATAGGTTGAACGGCACTAGAGAGGTGGACAGATCGCTTACGTTTTGTCTCTCTATGACGGCATAGTCCCAATCGATGTCTGGAGCGAGGAGAATGACATCGGTTGTCGCGCCAAATGTGTTGTTGCCTGCGGTGAGAGTAGCCCCTACCGCATTGCCTCCGCCGTTGGCGCCCACGATGCCGCGGTCTATTGCCGCGTCCGCCACGGCTCCCTTCTGTATACCCAGCGAACCTTCTCGTAGCGGGGACTGCTGGATTCCAGCAGATGCCTGTGGTCCGATCGCAGTTCGTCCCGCATAGTCGGAGTTGCTCTGCCCAAGCAGGTCTTTCTTCTGGTAGTAATTCCGGGTTACCAAGGCTTCGCGATTGGGGATGAGGTTGGAGACATGCATGCCGGGGTACCAGACGTAGCGGCCAGGATTTGCGACATTCCCGCGCAAGGTGACGGCATTCTGGAATTTATCGAGGATGGAATTGACGGTAACGATGTCGCCATCCTGGATGGGGGGGGAATCATCCTTGGCTAGATCGACGTCCAGTTCACTACGCTGGGCATGGTTGAATATTCTCTCCACGCGCACCTGCGAGCCGGATGCTACGTTGGTGAGTCCGCCGGCCAAGGCGATGATCTGGTTGAAGCTATTTTCACCGCGCAACTCATAGACGGCTGGTGTGGTTACACTCCCGAGGACCGCGACCTGTGGTCCGACATCGGGGATGAAGATGACGTCGCCGGGCTCGAGGCGGACGTCCTTGGTTTTGTCTCCGTGCAGGAGCAGGTCATACAGGTCGAAGTGGGTGATGGTGTTGCCGCCGCGTTTCACCTGGATATCGCGTAGGGTGCCCTGAGGGAGTGGTCCGCCGGAGGCGAATAAAGCATTCAGAAGCGTGCTGAGGGATCCGAGGGTAAAGCTCCCCGGTTGCCTCGCCTGTCCGGCGACGAAGACCTGGATGGATCGCAGCTGTCCGAGGTTTACGTTGAGATCGAAGTTGCGATAGACACGTCCGAGTTGCGCCTTGAGGAAGTCGCTCAACTGGGAAAACTGCAGGCCGGCTACGTGAATGGTGCCTACCTCGGGCAAGGCGATGGAGCCGGTGCGGTCCACGACAAAGTTGCCGCGCTGACTTACCTGACCCCAGATCTGTATACGGAGTTCGTCGCCTGGACCGATAAGGTAGTCCGGCGTGACCGGAATATTGTCGACCGGCGCAAATGTGGATGGAGTTAAGTTGAACAGGCTAGCCCCGAAGATAGGCAACACGCGACCGGTGCTGCCAGCTACGACTTGCTGGAACTCACTCAGGGTCGGAGCGGCTACGGCCTGGGGCGAGATTTTCTCCTGAATCTGCTCCCTGATGCGATCCGGCGTGATGTCGGTCTCGCCCGCTGCTGTGGTCGTGACGTTCGGCGATCCCGTAGAAGTATTCTGGGTTCCGGTTACGGAGGTGCCGAGTCCTCCCAGTCCCGTGGGTGACGTACCGGCTGAGGCCGGAGCTGCTTGTCCGTCCAACTTGCCGACGGTCAGGAGGGCGAGACAACATATCCAAAGCGCTATTCGAGCCAGGCAGTTGTTTTTTCGGAATGAATCCCCGGTCAATAAATCCACGAAATCGACATCCTGTCTTGAAATCCTGCCACGGCGGCGTGCCGTGCTGCGACCAAGGTCATGCCCAATCGCCAATTCAGTTTACCCGATCTGTAAGCAAGAGGTGGCGCTCTCACTCCTGGCGCGATGTGGTTTTAGTTGGCTCGATTGGACCAACCATTCCATTTGTTTGAACTGCCCAGCTAGTCCGTCGGAAGTGAGGGGTCGTCTATACTGGCTGGGTTTGGTGCTCCTGCTATTGGGGAGTTGCAGAGGAAGAAGGGAATTGATGAGAGCGCTTGTGATCGAGCGGCCGGGCGAGGCGCGGGTTGTCGATATTGAGGATCGTGCCGCGAAGCCGCTGGAAGCAACGATGCGGATTCGGCGGATTGGTTTGTGCGGGACGGACCTAAGTACATATTTGGGAAAGAATCCGCTGGTGACTTATCCGCGGATTCCGGGCCACGAGGTTGCGGCGACTTTGGAGCGGGTTCCGAAGAACGATCTGGGGCTGGTTGAGGGCATGGACGTGACCATGTCTCCCTATACGAGCTGCGGGAAGTGCTCGGCGTGCAGGCAGGGCAGGGTGAATGCTTGCCGCTTCAACGAGACGCTAGGGGTTCAACGCGATGGTGCTCTGATGGACCACTTCAGCATGCCGCTGGGTAAGCTATACGCAGCGCCGCTGCCAATTGAGGAACTGTGCCTGGTGGAGCCGTTGACGGTGGGTTGCCATGCGGTAGCGCGGGGGCGTGTTACTTCGGCGGACACGGTGGCGATTTATGGATGCGGCGGAGTCGGGCTGGGAGCGGTTTCTGCGGCGGCGTTTCGCGGGGCCAACGTGATTGCGATCGACCTGGATGACAAGAAGCTGGCGATTGCGGTGGCTGCGGGTGCACGGCATGTGGTCCACTCCGGCCGCGACGACGTTCATGCGAGGTTGCAGGAGATTACGGGCGGGCATGGGCCGGATGTGGTGATTGAGGCGATTGGCAGGCCGGATACGTATCGTGCGGCGATCGAAGAGGTCGCGTTCACGGGGCGGGTTGTTTACATCGGATACGCCAAGGAGCACGTGAGTTTTGAGACACGGCTGTTTGTTCAGAAAGAGCTGGATATTCTGGGATCGAGGAACGCGCTGCCGCAGGACTTCAAGGAAGTGATCCGTATGTTCGAGCAGAAGCGATTTCCGACGGCGGAGGCAATCAGCGCGACGGTGCCGCTGAAGGATGCACCCGGGATTCTGCGGGACTGGAGCGAGAACCCGGCAGCCTATACAAAGATTATGATCAGCTTCGACTAGGGCGGTGGGGCAACCTGCTGCCCGTCCGGGTATCTTGGCGCCGCTTGGAATTCAACCTGGAACGATTGACCCTGGAGGGTTGCATTGGAATTGATTCCAACCACATTGAAGGATGTAGTGATTTTGCAGCCCAAAGTTTTTGGGGATGAGAGAGGTTTTTTCTTCGAGGCCTACAACGAGTCGACGTTCCGATCGCTGGGTTTGCCGGCCATGTTTATGCAGGATAATCATTCCGGCTCACGCAAGGGTGTTCTGCGCGGGCTGCATTACCAGTTGCGGCGGCCCCAGGGGAAGCTGGTGCGGGCACTTCGCGGGGAGATCTACGACGTAGCTGTGGATCTGCGCCGCGATTCTCCGCAATTCGGCCAGTGGTTTGGGACGGAGTTGAGCGCGGAGAACAGGCGAATGCTCTGGGTTCCGCCTGGCTTCGGTCATGGGTTTCTAGTGAAGAGCGAGTTCGCGGAGGTCTCCTACAAGGCGACCGAGTTGTACGCGCCCGCGTTTGAACGCTCTATCCTGTGGAATGATCCAGTGGTCGGAATCGAATGGCCTCTGGATGGGGAGCCGACGCTCTCGGACAAGGATCGGGCTGGGTTGCTACTCGCGGCCGCGGAGACATATGCTGATTCCAGTGGCCTTTAAGTCCAACTTTGGGGCCATAGCCTATTTGGGTTCCGGTGGGTGACTATGATGTTTGCGAACTAAAGATTCAGAATCAATAGCGAGTAGATCAAAGAGGGTAGATGCAACCGAAAGTCTTGCTGGTGACCGGGGGCGCGGGCTTCATTGGTTCCAACTTTGTCCTTGAAGCAGTACATCGCGGCCACACGGTCGTGAACCTCGATGCCCTGACCTACGCGGGCAATATCGATAATCTTGCCGCGCTGAAGGACAATCCCGCTCACACGTTCGTCCACGGCTCGATCCTGGATGGGCCGCTGGTGGCGCGTTTGCTGACTGACCATCGGCCTGACGCGCTGGTGCATTTTGCAGCGGAGAGTCACGTGGACCGTTCGATACTGGGACCGACCGCGTTTGTCGAGACGAACATCAACGGGACATTCACTTTGCTGGAGGCGGCGCTGAAGCATGTGCGCTCGCTGGCAGAGGAAGAACGAGGCAACTTCAGATTCCTGCACGTGTCCACGGACGAAGTTTACGGCTCGTTGGAACCGGATGAGGCTGCGTTTCACGAGGAGACGCCGTATCGGCCCAACAGTCCATATTCCGCGTCGAAGGCCGCATCCGATCACTTGGTTCGCGCCTATTTCCACACCTATGGCCTGCCGGTGCTTACAACGAATTGCTCTAATAATTACGGCCCATATCAGTTTCCGGAGAAGCTGATTCCCTTGATCATTCACAACGCAATCAGCGGAAAGCCTCTGCCAGTCTACGGGGACGGTCAGAATGTGCGCGACTGGCTCTACGTAACGGACCACTGCGACGCTATCCTGATGGTGCTGGAAAAAGGCACGCTCGGCGAGACGTATAACGTCGGTGGCTTGAACGAGCAGAAGAACCTCGACGTAGTGAAGACACTTTGCACGATCCTGGATGAATTGCATCCAGCGGGCGCTCCGCATGAGCAACTGATCAAGTATGTGAAGGATCGGCCGGGCCACGATAAGCGCTACGCGATCGACTGCCGCAAGCTGCAAAAGGAGCTTGGCTGGGCGCCGCGCGAGTCGTTCAAGACGGGCATTCGCAAAACTGTTGACTGGTATCTGAACCATGCCGTGTGGGTGGAAAAGGTCGTCAGCGGCGAGTATCGAGAATGGATCAAAGGAAACTATTCTTCGCGGACTTAGTGCTGGTAACAAAGACGCAGAGCAGTGGGAGCATACGATGAAGGGCATCATACTTGCAGGTGGATCTGGAACGCGCCTACATCCTGTAACCGAAGCGGTGTCAAAGCAACTGCTTCCGATTTACGACAAGCCGATGATCTACTACCCGCTGTCCGCGCTGATGTTGGCTGGCATTCGGGATGTGCTGGTGATCTCTACTCCCGCGGACACGCCGCGGTTTGAGCAACTGCTGGGCGATGGTACACGCTGGGGCATCAAGCTACAGTATGCGGTGCAGCCCTCGCCGGACGGACTGGCGCAGGCGTTCCTGATTGGCAAGGAGTTTCTTGCGGGCGAGGGATGCTGCTTGGTGCTGGGAGACAATCTCTTCTTCGGGCACGATTTTGCGAAGCAATTGCGCGACGCTGCGGAACGGACGGATGGGGCAACCGTGTTCGCGTATGCGGTGCAGGACCCTGAACGCTACGGCGTTGTCGAGTTCGATGAGAATCGCAAGGCTATTTCTCTGGAAGAGAAGCCGGCGAACCCTAAATCGCGTTATGCGGTAACGGGAATATATTTTTATGACAACCAGATCGTGAGTGTGGCGGAGGCGATGAAGCCGTCCCCGCGCGGCGAACTGGAAATCACGGATGTGAACCGCTGGTATCTGGAGCGCGGGCAATTGACGACGGAGTTGATGGGCCGCGGCATGGCGTGGCTCGATACCGGAACCCACGATTCGCTGCTGGAGGCGTCTATGTTCATCCAGACAATTGAGAAACGGCAAGGGCTCAAGGTGGCTTGTCTCGAGGAGATTGCCTATCGCCAGGGGTACATCGATGCGGCACAGCTTCAGGTGCTAGCAGTGAGGATGGCCAAGAGTACTTATGGCGAATACCTCGGCCGGATCATTGAGGAGAAGGTGTACTGATGGCCGGAGCATCGCAATTCCGGTTCCTGGTAACGGGTGAGGGCGGGCAAGTCGGCGAGGCGCTGCGGCGGACCCTTGCGCCGCTGGGCGACATTGTGATTCCGACCCTGGCGGAACTGGACCTTACCGATACAGAAGCAATTCGCAGGGTGATGCGTGAAGTGCGTCCGCGATGGGTTGTGAATGCGGCCGCGCATACCGCGGTGGATAAGGCAGAGAGTGAGCCCGAACTTGCCTTCGCAATCAATGCGATTGCTCCTGAAATACTTGCTGAAGAGGCCCGGAGTATTGGGGCGGTCATGGTTCATTACTCGACCGACTACATCTTCGACGGCTCCAAAGTGACTCCGTATGTCGAGTCCGACTCGCCCGGGCCGTTGAATGTGTATGGCAAGAGCAAGCTGGCTGGCGAGTTGGCTGTGAGAGAGAGCGGCGCTGCATATTTTACCTTTCGGACAAGCTGGGTCTATGGCGCTACCGGCAACAACTTTGTTCGTTCCATCCTTCGGCTTGCTCGCGAGCGGGAGCATCTGAGGATGGTCGCGGATCAGCATGGCGCTCCGACGTGGAGCTTCGAGCTTGCCCGCCTGACGGCGGAGGTCATCGGCCAGACGGAACGGCTCGCCGAACGGGATAAGTGCTCGGTCAGCGAGGCGGCATTGACGTTGAGCGGCGTTTACCATGCAACGGGGTCCGGCGAGACGACCTGGTACGGCTTTGCTGCGCGGGCGATCGCTGAATGGCAGAAGCGGGAGCCGAATGCGACGCTGGCAACCGTGGAGCCGATTCCGACTTCGGAGTATCCGACTCCGGCTAAACGGCCAATGAATTCGCGGTTGGACTGCTCGAAGCTGGAGCGGACCTTTGGCTGGCGGATGCCGGAATGGAGCGATTCACTGGCGACTGTGGTTGGCCTTCTGTGAGGGGCACTCCCCTCTCTTATCGTAAGATATATGGAATGAGCTACTTGCCGAGTTTGTCGCGTAACTGTATGATTCGGGGATAGTTGCGGGTATGAATAAGAAAATAAATGGGTTGCACCGGGGACGTTTCGCGGCGGCGGCGCGGGCGTAATCGGCCTGAGCAGTGAGGCGGGAGGCAGTTCGCACACGATTCCCCATACTTTAAGTCTACTCGTTTGACCATAACTCATCTGCTATGTTTCTTTCGCTCTTTTCCGTTTGGTTTCAGCGAGATAGGGACTTTGGGGGCTTGACACGTGAGTTTGGCCGGAAATCCGCAAATCTTTTTTCTTTGGGCAGATTTTCCGGATCATTTTTGCATTCGGCGGGTGGTGAGTGTGTGTACACTGCTGTCGTGAATAAAGCCAAACTGAACCCACGCGTCGATGACTACCTTGCGAAGTCCGCGGCCTTCGCGCAGCCGATCCTGCGTCACCTCAGGGAACTCGTCCATAAGGCATGTCCGGACGTGGTGGAGGAGATGAAGTGGAGCCGGCCGTTCTTCGAGCATGGCGGGACGATCCTGTGCAACATCTCGGCGTTCAAGGCGCACTGCAGCTTTGGCTTCTGGGGCGCGGAGATGGGCAAGGTGCTGCGGGCGGACGGGGTGGTGCAGGAGGGAGGGATGGGGTCGCTGGGGAAGATCACCAGCGTCAAGGACCTGCCGTCGGATAAGGTGATGCTGGGGTATCTTCGGCAAGCGGCGAAGTTGATCGATGAGGGTAAAGGCGAGACAGTGATGGCTGTGAATCGCCGGGTGGTGAAGGCGCCAAAGCCTCCGGTTGAGGTTCCGGCAGAGTTCACGGCGGCACTGAAGAAGAGCAAAGCTGCGAGCAAGGCGTTTGAAGCGTTCAGCCCGAGTTGCAAGCGGGAGTATGCGGAGTGGATCGCGGATGCGAAGCGGGCGGAGACTCGGGAGAAACGGATTGCGCAGGCGGTGGAGTGGATCGGGGAAGGGAAGCAGCGGAACTGGAAGTATCAGGAGTGCTGAAAGCAGTTGTTAGTTCTCAGTTGGCAGTTGCTGGCAGTTGCTGGCAGTTTTTGTCAGCAATGACTTCCGCTCCCTAGACCGGATCTGCGCTTTGCTGCGTTGGCATATACTTCGCATGGATGTACTGCAAGAGCCATGTCGGTAAGCAAGTCTACGGTCTTGCTACAGCCATTCTTGTCGTGAACTGTGCGATTGCGATCACCGCTGCCGGCCAGGCCAAACCAGCCGACCTTCCCACGGACTGCTCCGTGTACGCGACCGTTCCGCTACCCGTAGAGGCGGACAATGTTCCGGTTCCCAAAGCATCCCCGGCCTGCGCTTCTTACCGCTCCTATCGCGGCATTGACCGCCCGATAAATTATCCCGAGGCCCGTGCCTGTGCGTGGCAGGAGCGGCTTGCGCATAAGGCTAAGCTTGAACAAAACCAGAAGGAGCCCACCGCGTGGTTCGTTGGCGGTTCGCTAATCCTCGCCGACATTTATCTCAACGGTGCCGGAGTCAAGCGCAACATCCCGCTTGCCCTGCGCTTTGCCTGCGAGTCCGAAGAAGAGATGGCAAAGCTTGCCTTGCCGGACATTGCGAAGCTCAACGGTTCCCGTACTGCGCACGGCCCTTTCGAATTCTGCGACTATGCAGCGACAACCATCACGATGACATTCTGCGATAGTTACGGGTCCCAAATCGGGGATGACCGTCGAACCCGTTACTACAACTCACTGAAACCTTCCATGACTCCGGAGCAAAGGGCAGCTTTCGAAAAGCTGCTTGCTGCCGAGAAGGCATATGTCAGGGAACATGCCTTCGAGGTAGACCAAGGAGGCACCATCCGCGGGATGCGAACCCTTGGTTCGGAGAGCATCCTCGACAATCTTTTCCATACGGAAGTAGTTCATTTCGAGCGCAAGGAATGGCCCGCGCTTTCTGGCGACCAAGTGACGACGACCGATGCTTTGCTCCAGCGTGAATACAAGAAGAAGCTACAGCAACTACGAACGCGGCCAAAGCGAGATAGCTATGAGGGCGCAGTCACGGCCGGCCATCTTTCGAGTGTTGAAGGAACCTGGGAGACCTACCGCGACGCCTGGGTCGCATTTGCGCATCTGCGCTATCCTTCCGCCGTTGAGGCTATTCGTGCCGAAATCACGCTCCGCCGATACGGTCTTTTGAAAACCATTTCGTGACTTCTGGTAAGTGCGTTGGTGGGCGCCAAAAATACGGAGACTTTGGCTGCAAGAGCGCAGTCCAGAATGACGGCGCGGGGAGGGGTGGTGGGAGGTGAGAGGGACCTAGGCCTGCGGCCTAGACTGGTATGTGGTGCGCCTTCGGGGCTTGGAGGCAAAAAGCAGATTCCCTTCGGGAATGACAAGCAAAAAAGAGGCAACGGCAAATGCCTAACACGGAGATTCTGGACTGCGGGAGCGCAGTCCAGAATGGCGGCGCGGGGAGGGATGGCCGCAGGGGGAATGACGGCACGGGAGGACGGTGGCGGCACAAATACGGGGATTCTTCGCTGCGCTCAGAATGACAAGGAGCAATATGGAACCGCAGATTCCCTTCGGGAATGACAAACAAAGGTTCTATAAGTTTGTTTTGGACGTTGGGCGGGGGGGGTTGGGGCGGGTGGGGGGGATGTAGTGAAAGCGGATGAGGTAGATGTTTTCCCCGCTGCCGTGCTTGGCTACTTTGAGCAGATCGATGAGGCCGAGGAAGCCGGAGGCGCGGGCGAGTTGCGGGGTGATGTCGGGAAAGCCAATGGGCTCGATGGAGTCGATCTCGATCTCGCCTTCTTCCATACGGTAGCGGTTGCCGACGATGACGTGGGGACGCGTCCAGATGCGGATGCTGCAGGTGATTTCGCCGCGGCGGACGCCCTCGCGGAGGCGTTTGGTGAAGACCATGGGGAAAGTTTAGCGCGGGTTCCGGGGTATGAGTCGGGGCTCAAGACACCCGGGTGTCTTGGGGCAGCCTGCCCAGGCCTTTGGCTTAGACTGGTATGTAGCGCACTTTCAGCGCTCAGAAGCAGATTCCCTTCGGGAATGACAACAAAGAGCAGGCAGCAGCACGGCCAATGCGGAGATTCTGGACTGCAAGAACGCAATCCAGATTGACGCCGCGAGAGGCTGATGGCTTCGCGGGTCGGGGCGCAGGGGAGAGTGGTGGCCCACTCCGCTAAACTAGAGACTCCCACGTATGGGAAGCCGCATGCCAGCCGAAATCATTCTCCAGCAAAGCCCGGAAGCCGCCGCCCTGCTCGACAGGCGCGAGCAACTTGTTACCATCCGCGCCACTCTTGCGGAGCACGAATCCGAACTCGTGCAGGTCCGGGCGCAGCTCAAGACCTTCGAAGGCAGTTACCTTCGCCAGGTTGGGGTGCTCTACGCGGAACTCGACGACATCGAAGCGCGCATCGCGGAACGCGAAGTCGATCTTTACGATTCGGATTCCGCCCGCCGCCGCGCCGAGGAAGCTCGCCAGCGGGCGCAGGAGACCTATGATGTCGCATTCGGCGATGCCCACGAAGCGGAAGAGTTCGACCCGCCACCCGCGCTCAAGACGCTTTTCCGCGACCTCGCTAAGCAGATCCATCCCGATTTCGCGCGCGACGACGCCGAGCAGAAATACTTCACGCTGCTGATGGCCCGCGCCAATCAGGCTTACAGCCGCGGCGACACCGAAACCCTGCAGCGGTTGCTGGACGATCACCTCGAAATCAATGCGGCTGGCGCGGGTGAAAGCGCAGCCGCCGAGCTGCTTCGCGTTACGCGTCAGATCCAGCACGCCGAGCGCGACATCGCTGCCCTCGAAGCCGAGCGGCAGACGCTGTTCGGCAGCGAACTTGCCCAACTGCATCTCGACGCCGAAGCCGCCGCGCGCGAACACCGCGACCTCCTTGCCGAGCTTGCCAGCGGACTTCGCGAGCAGATCGCCGATGCTCAGCGCCGCTTCGAACTCGTCAACCGCCAGATCAGCGGGCTTGGACGATAAAAGTGGAAGATAAAGCCAAGGGCGGTCTGCGGCACATCCCGACTGGCGCCGCGTTGTCGCTCAGTTCCATGGGCTCCAGCATCATCGCCCGGGGACGACGCGATGCCGCCAATGCAGCCTCCAACCCGCACTACCGGCAGGCCGTCACTGATTACAACGCAGGCAACTTCACTGAAGCCTCAGCCAACTTCCGGCTTGCCGCCGAGCAAGGGCACGCCGAGTCACAATACCTGCTGAGCACGATGTACGACGCGGGGCAGGGCCTGCCGCAAAACGACGGCGAGGCCACGTACTGGGAACGCAAGGCGGCTGAGCAAGGTCATGCCTACGCGCAGGCAAATCTCAGCTTCCGCTACTACTCAGACAAGAACTTCGCGGAGGCATTCACATGGTGCCAGCGGGCTGCGCACAGTAACCTGGCGTGGGCGCAATACAACCTCGGCCTGATGTATCGCAAAGGGGAAGGGGTCGAGCAAAGCAACACCGAAGCTGCCCACTGGTATCGCCTGGCCGCCACCCAGAGCTTCCCTGAAGCCCAGCAGAAGCTGGCTGACCTCTACTACTTCGGCCAGGGTGTACCGCGCAGCTACACGCAGGCCGCCGCGTGGTATCGGAAGGCCGCGGAGCACGGCAACGCGGAGGCCCAGTTCCAGCTCGGCTACCTCTACGCAATCGGCCAGGGGGTCGAGCACGACTATACGCAGTCTCGTTATTGGACTCGGAAGGCCGCGCTGCAAGGGCACGAAGAGGCGCTGCGCGAGGTCAAGCGGCGCGAGTATCGCGACCCGTAATGACTGCGGCGTCAGGCGTGGCTGAGGCGGCGGGCAAAGTCGAGGAAGGTGAGGGCGCAGGGGGAGTAGCCTCCGGGATCCTGCGGGCCTCCAGGCGGCGCGTTCGGCGGCGCATAGCCGGTGAATTCGCCGGTGAGCGGATCCATCTGCTGACGGAATAACTTCGTCAACTCGTCGCTGCTTTTTGCCTCCTCGGCGTGGCGCATGATGGCGGAGCACCACTGTTGCATCATGTGGGTCAGCTCGACCTGCTTCCCGTAGTGCGGCATCCAGCGGGGGGCGCGGAGGGCGGTGAGGGCCTGACTGGCTCCGCCCCAGGAGTTGCGGGGGATGGGGCGGACGAAGGTGGGGTCGTCCATCGCGATGGAGGCGAGGGGGTAGGGTGCCCAGAAGGCTTTGGGGTTATGAATTTGGCGGGTCCAGACTGCTTCGAAAATGTGTTTGTCCTTGTGGGGGTCGACGACGTGCTCGCCGAGGACTCGGGTGATGACGTCGCCGCGGACACGGACGAATTTGTTGTCGGTGTCGAGGTCGTAGAAGGCGGCGTCTTCGGGGCTGTAGAGCTTGGTGAGGATGAGGTGGCGGATGTGTTCGGCGTCGGCCAGCCAGCGGGCTTCGTCGTCGTGCTTGCCGAGGGTGCGGGCCATGGCGGCGAGGGCGATGCGACCGCCGTAGACGGTGGCGGAGAGATCGGGGCAGAGGCGCGGTACACCGGGGTCGGCGGGGCAAACGCGGGCGTCCGCTCCGGGGCATTGATTGCGGACACCTTTCCAGCGTGGGGAGTTGTCATGGCCGGTGTCGTAGACGCAGAAGCCTTCGCAGAGGCCGGTCCTGCGGGTGTCGCGATACTGGCGGAGCCACTGGTCCCAGCGCGAGCAGGATTTGTATGCGGTTTCGAGGAGCTCCTGGTCGTGTGTTAGTTGGAAGATGTCCCAGGCGGTGGCGGCGATGGGGACGACCATCTGGATTTGGCCGTAGCCGGCTCCGGTGCCGACCTTGTCGGCGAGCTTGATCGATGCCGGGAGCTGGCCGTCTTCCTTCTGCTGCGCAAAAAAAGCCATGTGATTGGCGCGGGCGGTTTCGAGCGGCGTGGGTGTTCCGGGCGGCGTCGCTACGTATTTCTGAAGCGTGCCGTAGACCTGACCCTCCTGCGGGGCGCACTCCTGCCAGATGCCGGCGTAGGTGCTGCCCTCGACCAGTACGGGATGGTCGTAGCGTGGCATGGAGCGGACATTGCCTGCGCAGACGGCGAGCGCGGCGTCCCAGGTGGTGGCCCAAGCGGCGTCGGCGGTGGGGAAGTGCGGCCTGGACGCTGTGTTCTGCTGTGCGCTGGCGACGGGGCTGGTGCCGGCGAACGGGAGAGCAGCGGCGCCTGCGGCGAGTGCGGTTTGCTTCAGGAAATCCCGGCGGAGCATGCTCTTCTTCATGCGCACCAGTGTAAAGCCTTCTGGGGCGAGTGGCGGCGCGGAAGAAAGCAACCGACCCTTTCACGACGCGACTGTGAAAGGATGGGCTACCGGGCGTCGGGCGGCAGCCACGGGATAGACTGGCAGGATGAAGCGTACGGCCCGGGGCGGACATTCCGTGGACACGGCGGTTGCGCCGGAACCGGCAGAGGCAGCCGGCGCGCCTGGAGCCGCATGCGAGCTGGATGCGGTTGATTTCCGGCAGCGGCTGATGGCGTGGTATCGCGCGCAGGCTCGCACGCTGCCGTGGCGGGGAGCGACCGACCCATACCACATCTGGGTCTCGGAAATTATGCTGCAGCAGACGCGCGTCGCCACAGTGGTCCAGCACTACAACGAGTTCGTACGCCGTTTCCCGACGCTGGTTTCGCTGGCGCTGGCGACAGAGCCTGACGTTCTCGCCGCGTGGTCCGGGCTGGGCTACTACCGTCGCGCGCGAATGCTGCATAAAGCTGCGCAGTTCATCCTGCTGGAGCGAGACGGCCGCTTGCCGGATAGCTCGATCGAGCTGCGGACGCTGCCGGGAATCGGCGAATACACTGCGGCAGCGGTTGCCAGCATTGCCTTTGGCGAGCCCGTGGCTGTGGTGGATGGCAACGTCGAGCGCGTGATCCTACGCTTAACCGGACGGCCTAGTGAGGCGACCGCCTCCGATCACGCATTCGTCCGGGCCCAGGCCCAGGCGCTGATGCCACAGGCTCCTCTGCCGAACTCCGCGTTGGGCTCACAGTTTGTCGAGCCCCCCTCCCGACCGCGCGGCGGCGGAGCATGGGATGCGAGCGAGCGCATCGCACTCGCCGCCAGTGCGAACCCAACGAAGCCTGCGGGGGGAGACGGCGCGTATCCGCACCTCGTCACCAATCCTGCAGGAGACCATAACCAGGCGATGATGGAATTGGGTGCGACGCTTTGCCTGCCGCGGGCTCCGCTATGCCTACAGTGCCCAGTGCATGCGCTATGCCGCACTCGGGGTGAACATGATACGCCGGCGCGGGCGCCGCAACGCAGCATGCCTGTGGCGTACTTGCTGGATATGCGCAAGCGCGGTCCGGCGACTGAGGTGCTGCTCTCTCTTCGCCCGGCCAAGGCCTCCATCATGCCGGCGATGTTCGAGCTGCCCGCGCTGCCGCTGGATGCGGTCGGAGGCCGCGAACCTGTTCTTCGTGTCCGGCACGCCATCACTAACACCAACTATTATGTGCAGGTATTTTCTTCGCAGCGGCATGAGGGTCTGCGGTCCGAGGAGCAGCCGTTGCGCCGTGCGATTCCCAAAGGCGACGGTGAACTGCACTGGGCAAGCGTCACGCGGTTGGCCGGCCTGCCGCTCACCGGGCTGGCGCGCAAGATTCTACAGCGTCTCCACGTGATGGAAAACCCGCGCATTAATTTGCTGGAACAATGATCTCGGTCCGGCTCCCAAGAATAAGGGGCGTCCGGCCCCCTGCATGTCAGTGTCTCCAGAGTTTCCTTCTGACATGCAATTCGCCGGACGCCCCAACCGACTGCTGCTTATTGGGTCACTAAGTGGTGAGCCAATCTCCGTTCCGCAGCAGATCATGCAGGTCTGGCCCCGCTTGTTTTTCCTGGAGTGCCGCCTGCGCAGCTGCCAACCGCGCCGTCAGGAGACGGAACGGCGAGCAGGAGACGTAATTTAGTCCGATCTTGTGGCAGAACTTGACCGACTCTGGATCGCCGCCATGTTCGCCGCACATGCCCACCTTCAGGTCCGGCCGGGTCTTGCGGCCCTTGATTGTGGCCATCTCTACGAGCACTCCCACGCCTTTCTGGTCCAGCGTGGCGAATGGATCCTCTTTGAAGATGTTGTTCTTGATATAGGCCGGGAGGAACTTGTTGATGTCATCCCGGGATATGCCAAAGGTGGTCTGGGTTAGATCGTTGGTGCCGAAGCTGAAGAATTCTGCTTCTTCGGCGATTTGGTCGGCTGTTATGGCGGCGCGTGGAAGTTCGATCATCGTGCCGACCATGTAGTTGACCGTGGTGCCCTTCTCCTTGAAGACCAACTCGGCGACGTGGCGGATGATGGTGGCCTGGTTGCGCATCTCTTCGACAGAAGTGATGAGCGGCACCATGATTTCGAGATGTGGATCTCCGCCCTTGTTCTTGACGGCGACCGCGGCCTCGAAAATTGCTCGCGCCTGCATCTCGGTGATCTCGGGGAACGCGATGCCGAGACGGCAGCCGCGCAGGCCGAGCATTGGGTTGGTCTCATGAAGCTCCTGGACTCGCGCCAGCAGCGGGCGCAGCTCTTTCAGCTTGGCCGAGTGCGGCTTGGTGTCTTCCAGGCGAGTGATCTCGACCAGCAGCTCTTCGCGCTGGGGCAGGAACTCATGCAGCGGGGGATCCAGCAGACGGATCGTGACCGGCAGCGACTCCATTGCTTTGAACAGGCCAACGAAGTCGGCACGCTGCATGGGCAGTAGTTTCTTCAGGGCATCGCGGCGGTCCTTCTCGTTGTCTGAGAGGATCATTGCGCGCACGTGTTCGATGCGGTCTTCTGCGAAGAACATATGTTCGGTGCGGCAAAGGCCGATGCCTTCTGCGCCGAAGGCTCGTGCCTGCCGGGCGTCGCGGGGGATGTCGGCGTTGGCGCGGATCTTCAGCTTGCGCAACGGGTCGACCCAGCTCATGAACTTCACGAGGTCTGAATCGTCGGGCTGCACGGGCAGCGTCTTCAGTCTGCCCAGGATCACGCGGCCGGTGGTGCCGTCCAGCGAGAGCCAGTCTCCCTGGCGTAGCGTGTGGCCCATGATGCGCAGTTCCTTGCGGGCCTCGTCGACCGTACAATCGCCCGCGCCGGCCACGCAGCACTTGCCCATGCCGCGGGTAACGACAGCCGCGTGCGAGGTCATCCCGCCGCGGGAGGTGAGGATGCCTGAGGCGACTTCCATGCCCGCGATATCTTCCGGTGTGGTTTCGGCGCGGACCAGTATGATGTCTCGGTAGATGCCATCGTTGTAGAACTTGACCGCATCTTCCGCGCTGAAGACGATCTGGCCGACAGCCGCGCCGGGCGAAGCCGGCAGACCGATGGCAAGCACTTCAATCTTCTCGTCCTTCTCTACCAGGCGTGGAACCAGGAAGTCGTAGAGTTGATTCGGCTCGACGCGCATGACAGCTTCTTCCTGGGTGATGAGGCCCTCCCGGACCATGTCGATGGCGATGCGGACAGCTGCCAGGCCAGTGCGTTTTCCATTACGGGTCTGCAGCATATAGAGCTTGCCATCCTGGATGGTGAACTCGAAGTCCTGCAGGTCGCGGTAATGTTTTTCCAGCTTCCACGTGATCGTGCGTAACTGCTGGTACGCCTTCGGCATGGTGCGCTCGAGCTCGCTGATGTGCAGTGGAGTGCGAATGCCGGAGACTACGTCTTCGCCTTGAGCATTCATCAGGTACTCGCCGAAGAAGACCTTCTCGCCGGTAGCTGGATTGCGGGTGAAGCCGACGCCGGTGCCTGAGCTCTCGCCCATGTTGCCGAAGACCATGCACTGTATGTTGACCGCCGTGCCCAGCCAGTCGTCGATCTTGTTGATGCGGCGATAGGTCTTGGCGCGCTCGCCGTTCCAGCTCCGGAACACGGCGTCGCGGGTCATTACGAGTTGATCGATGGGATCCTGGGGGAAGTCTTTGCCGGTCTCCTTCTTGATGAGCTTCTTGTACTCGACGACGATCTCCTTCAAGGCGTCGGCCTTCAACTCGTAGTCGAACTTTGCGTGCTCGCGCTGCTTAACTCCCTCGAAAATGAGTTCAAACTTCTTCTTATTGATATTGAGTACAACGCTGCCGAACATCTGGATGAGGCGGCGATACGAGTCGTACGCAAAGCGGGGATCGTCGCTGCGGCGGCACAGGCCTT
>Ga0302140_10000795_pt1 | contig 41548 bp, 30 predicted proteins | sample I_Bog_E1_1_FD_202095 | JGI IMG/M metagenome (GOLD analysis project Ga0302140, IMG submission 202095) | Peat permafrost microbial communities from Stordalen Mire near Abisko, Sweden - I_Bog_E1_1 | ecosystem: Environmental > Terrestrial > Soil > Wetlands > Peat | place: Sweden: Abisko, Stordalen...
CACGCCGCCAGCGTTCGTCCTGAGCCAGGATCAAACTCTCAATAAAAAGTTTAATCTTAGCTTACTCAAATAAAGAATTGCTGGTTTACTTAAATGTATTTATATTATTCTGTTCAATTTTCAAAGATCTTGTCGCTGTTAAGCAACTATTTTATCTTATCATCTACTCAAATTAATGTCAATACCTTTTTTTAACTTTCTCAGCATTTTTCATCAACTTTCGTGACAACAAAATCTATTATACCATCATATTAATTGATTGTATTTTATTTTGTGCCACTTTTTGATAAATATTCATCATTTTCTTTGTTTTTCTGCTTATTTCTAGATTATATGCAATGTGATACGCTAGGATATGTTTAACAGACTTATTATACCTCTACTTTTAAGCAGAATTCGATAATAGCTATATTTCAACTATTAATTTAGTATCCCCTTTTTTTATTATATACATACATTTATTTTATATTGTCAGTTCTCTTAATACTCTTTTAGTTGCATTATACCACTTCTTGATATATCCATCTTTTAATAAGCCTTTATCTTTTTCTACTAATTTCAAAAACTCCTTAGTTAGTCCATCCCATTCATTTATATCTGCTGCCTTATGCAATTACCATTTAAGTAGCTCTAATATCCAATTGGATTTTCTTGAATTATTAAGCATAGAGGTTGCTACCCAATTTGATTCTTAATCTATTCCTCCTTGTACAATTAGAAACGCATATTGATTATTAGGAAATAAGCCCTAATAATCAATATGCGTTTCTGTCATTTTCCATTTTAGATTATATTGAAACGATTTAGAAAATAATTAGCTAAAATTTTTAATATTCCTGAATTAATTAATGCATCACCAGTATAACAATCACTAAATCCATCATTTATAAATAATTTCATTTTTCTATATTCAGAATAATCTCTACGAAAAATTTTTTATACTTTAAACTGATAATTCTTTGTAATTATTGAAAGAGCTTCTGATTTTGAATCTTGTAATAAAACTTTTGTTGCGTTCTCTAAAATTACAGCTTTTTCATCCATGCTACAATCCATTATTTTCAATTCTTCTACTTATGTGCTCAGCCCTTAAATCTTGACGAAAACCCACTTTCCAGACCCATATTCCTTATCTCTAATATCCCATCATGTTTTCGTCAAGGCTTATTATAACCATCAGAGTTTATTGGAAATCGGCGAAGTTAATGGGTTGCTACAATTTTTTCTCTAGCTTCACAACTGTCTCAACATGCTTTGTCATAGGAAACATATCCACAGGTTGCACCTCTACTGTTGTATACCCCAATCCTACCAAATGTTTTAAATCTCTCGCCAAAGTGCTAGGATCACAGGATACGTATACTACTCTTTCTGGTTTTGCTTCTCCTATTGCATCTAGCAATTTAACATCACACCCTTTTCTTGGTGGATCTACAACTATTACATTTGGCTTAACGCTCTCTTCTATTAGTCTTGGAATTACTTCTTCTGATTTACCTACACAAAATTCAGAATTAATTATTCCATTTTGTTTAGCGTTAACTTTTGCATTTTCTATTGCTTGCTCTAGAATTTCTACTCCGTAAACTTTTTTAGCATTTTGAGATAAAAATAGTGTTATTGTACCTGTACCACAATAAGCATCAAATACAACTTCATTTCCACTTAAATTAGCATATTCTAAAGCTTTATTGTAAAGGACTTCCGTTTGCATTGGGTTTACTTGAAAGAAAGATAATGGAGATATATTAAACTTATATTTTCCTATGTAATCAGATATATAATCTTTTCCCCACAAAGTAATACATTTATCCCCAAGAACTAAATTAGTATCCTTAGAATTTATATTTTGAACTACACTCTTTAAGTTCATAACTTCTTTATTTAATTCATCCAATAATTCATCATTATGAGGAATTTCTTTATCAGTAGTAACTAATACAACCATAACTTCATTAGTCTTAAAGCCTTTTCTAATCATTATATTTCTAATTAGCCCCTGCTCATAAAATAATCCATCTTTTTTAGCTGGTATTATTGAATATTTTCCCATCCAAACTCTTATGACTTTTACAATCCTGTCAACTTCTTCATCTTGAAGTAAGCAATTATCCATATTAATTATTTCATGAGTTTTTTCACTAAAAAATCCTATAGCAAGTTTATCTTCTACTAATCCAACAGAAAATATAACTTTATTTCTGTATCTAGAACCATGTTCCATTCCTAATGGATATTTTACTATTTTTTCATCTAAACCTGCAATTTTCTTTATACAGTCTTTTACTCTATCAAACTTAAAATCTAATTGTGCTTCATAACTTAAATGCATTAAGGTGCAACCACCACATTTTTTATAATTAATACATTTAGGTTCTTTTCTTTCATCACATTTTTCTATTATTTCCATAAGCTTCCCATAAGCATAATTTTTCTTAGCTTTAATTATTTCCGTTTTTACTTTTTCACCCTTTAGTGCTCCTGGTATGAAGATTGGATATCTATCTATTTTAGCAACACCCTCACCTTCATAACCTAAGGATTCAATCTTCACAATATATTCTTTATTATTTTCTAACACACACACACACATCCTCCGTTATAATTTAGGCACATGAAACAAGATAACAGACTAAAAATGCGTCTATTACTTTTTGAATGTGCCTTAGGGCTATTCAAAAAAAGAGCACCTTTCGGTGCTAATACAGAATCAGTTGCCATTTAATTCCATAGTCATTAAATAAGTATCTCTCTTTAAGATCAATAATATACATTATAGCTTAAATATTACTTGTATAAATGTTAAATTTTTGTTAACTTTTTTTATTTCTTCACAATAAAATCTATAATTCTAAATTTGCTCTAGAATTTTAAATTATATATTTTTTAAGTACATATAAAAAGAGACTTCAGTAAAATTAATTACCAAAGTCTCTATGTAAAAAAATTATGTTTTAGACTTATTTTACAACGCTAACCTTTAATAGGTTTGTTGCCCCAACTTCATTAACAGGTACACCAGCTGCTAATACAACTGTATCTCCTGATTTAACATATTCATATACTTTAGCAGTTTCAACTGATTTTTCTAACATTTCATCAGTTGATACCATTTTATCTGCAACTATTGGATATACACCCCATGAGAATGCTAATTGTTTAGCAACTACTACATCAGAAGTAACAGCTATAATTGGACATTCTGGTCTACATTGAGAAATTCTTCTTGCAGTAGCTCCAGTTTGAGTTGATGATATAATAGCTTCTGCTTGTAATTCACTTGCTGCATTACATGCTGCTCTTGAAATTACGCCAGAAATAGCTGGTGTATGAGTTTTAGCAGATGAAACAGCAACTGTATAAGTTAATTGCTTTTCAGCCTCTTCTGCAATTTTAGCCATTGTAGCTACAGCTTCTACTGGATAGTCTCCATTAGCACTTTCTCCAGATAACATGATTGCATCAGTACCATCAATTATTGCATTAGCAACATCTGAAACTTCTGCTCTTGTTGGTCTTGGGTTTCTCATCATTGAATCTAACATTTGAGTTGCAGTTACAACTGGTTTTCCAGCAGCATTACATTTTTGAATCATCATCTTTTGAACTGCAGGTACTTGTTCTATTGGAATTTCAACTCCTAGATCTCCTCTTGCTACCATTAAAAGATCTGAAACTTCTAAGATTGAATCGATGTTATCAACACCTTCTTGATTTTCGATTTTTGAACAAATTAATATTCTTTCTCCACCGTTTGCATCAAGTATTTCTCTAATAGTTTGTACGTCAGATGCTTTTCTTATAAATGAAGCTGCAATCATAGTAACTCCAACTTCACAACCAAAGATTAAATCAGATTTATCTTTTTCAGTAAGCGCTGGTAATTTAATAGATACTCCTGGTACATTGACTCCTTTATGAGTTCCAACGAATCCAGTATTTTGAACTTCACACTTTATAGCGTTTCCTTCAACAGATTTAACAGTTAATCCTACTAAACCATCATCTATTAAAATAGTATTTCCTGGTTTAACATCATTTGCTAATCCTTCATATGTAACAGCACACTTAGTAGTATCTCCAACTATTGACATATCTCCAGCATATACTGTAAATTCTGTACCTTTAATTAATTCAAGTTTCTTTGGTTCGAACTTTCCTGTTCTGATTTCTGGTCCTTTAGTATCAAGGATTATTGCAATTTCTCTGTTAAGTTTCTTTGATAATTCTTTAACCTTTGCAATTCTTCCGCCGTGTTCTTCATGATCACCATGTGAAAAATTATGTCTTGAAGCATTCATTCCTGCTAACATTACTTTTTCTAATATTTCCATATCCTCACTTGCTGGACCAATAGTACAAATCATTTTAGTTTTTCTCATTAAACTGACACTCCTCTTTTTTTGATTAGACACATGAAATAAAATATCAAAAACCAATATGCCACGTATATTTTACATCAGACCAGTTGATAAATCCTGCTAATAGTACTCTATTTGAAAAACTCATCAACACAGTATGGATCAAAATAGACCAGCATACCAATCTGTTATCTTTCGAATGTGTCTTTATTTATAAAATTTATATAAATAAACTATAAACTGACTTATTATCATAACATTTAATTATTATGATAATACTTGCGCAATATCATATAACTCTTGATCAAAAACACTTTCTATATCTAAAGCTTCATCTATATCTTGATCAATTATCTTGTTATCTTTAATTCCTATTACTCTTGAAGTTTTTCCTTCTATTAATACTTCAATAGCCTTTGCTCCCATTCTTGAAGCTAAAACTCTATCTGTAGCAGAAGGGCTTCCGCCTCTTTGAATATGACCTAAGATTGTTGCTCTTGATTCAATTCCTGTTACTTCTTCAACATATTTTGCAAGTTCAAATGCTCCACCAATTCCTTCTGCAAGGATTATTAAGTTATGCATTTTTCCTTTGTTTTTGCCCTCTAAAATAATTCTGCAAAGTGAATCTTTATCAAATTCAATTTCTGGAATTATTATCGCTTCTGCTCCACCACATATACCTGCATATAAAGATAAATCTCCACATGCTCTTCCCATAACTTCTACAATTGAAACTCTTTCATGAGAAGTTGACGTATCTCTGATTTTATTTATAGCATCTACAACAGTATTTAAGGCTGTATCAAATCCTAAAGTGAAATCAGTATAAGCTAAGTCATTATCAATTGTTCCTGGTAAACCTATTGTTTTAATTCCAAGTTTTGATAATAATTTTGCACCCATAAATGAGCCATCTCCACCTATAACTACTAAAGCTTCCACACCATAGGCTTGTAATATTTTAGCAGCTTTTTTTCTTACTTCTTCGTTTTTGAATTCAGGACATCTAGCAGTTCTTAAGATTGTTCCACCTCTTTGAATTATATCTGACACTGAATTTCTGTCCATACTGAATAATTCTCCATTGATCAATCCACTGTATCCTCTTTGTACTCCCATAACTTCAATTCCGTTATGAACCGCAGTTCTTACTACTGCTCTTATTGCAGCATTCATTCCTGGTGCATCTCCACCACTTGTTAGCACAGCTATCTTTTTCATAATATATATTTCCTCCTTAAATACCGCAGGGACATTTAAGATCCCTTGTGTACAAAATATAACTATAATTCATTAACCAACAATCATTGTACATAAATTTCTAATAATTATCAATCATATTTAACCAAATTCTGATATTATTCTAAAATAAATATCAGAATTTTATAAAAATTTTTATATTGTGCCTATATTTCTAATCATTCTGATTATTTTTCTATTCTAAATATCTTACTAATTATAAACTTATTTATATAGTTGATATACTTCTTAATAAGGATACTCATTGCATTTAATCCAATATATTTCTTTATAACTATATATTAAACTTTAATTCACCTCTTTATTATACCCAATAGCCAAGAAATTTATATAAATTAATATAATTTTTGCAATATTAATTTTTGTAATATTTTTCATTTGCCTATTTTCTAATTTTAAAGCCTTTACTTGATATTAATTCACAATCCAATTGTTATTCTTGTACTTTTACATTTTCTTCCCCTAAATTCTCTTTTAGTAAATTTATGACATCACTTTCTAGCGACACCCATCTATCTCTTGGTACTCTAAACTTTTGTTTTTCTTTACTTGCAAATATATAAATAGGTGTATCTCCGAGGTATTCTTTTATTAATAATTCTTTAAGCTTTTTACTAAGTTTTTTCGCTACTATTGTATCCTCTGTTCTTAAATATACTTTTGAATTATCTATTTTTTCTAAAGGTTCTATACTTTCGCATATAAGTTTAGGTGGTTCATCTTCTTTTAAGCTTAATCTACCTTTTATTATTACTAAACTATCAGTTATACATAATTCTTTAACTTTATCTAATGTTTTTGGAAAAACTATTACTTCAATTGTCCCTGTTAAATCTTCAAGTTTTAAAAATGCCATTATTGTATTATTTCTAGTTACTTTTTGATTAACTACTGCAAGTATTCCTCCAAGAATTACCCTATCATTGTCTTGTAGAGTATCTTGTCTATTAAATATAGCAACTTCAGCTATATCAGTTTCTAATGTGTCATCAAGAGTTTCTTGAACTAAAAATATTTTAGATATTGCATTTGAAGTTTGCATTTTTAAACTTTGAGCATAATCATCTAAAGGATGTCCTGTAATATAAAGTCCTGTCATTTCTTTTTCCATAGCTAATAAATTTCTTTTATTAAATTCTTTTATATTAGGATACTTAACTTCTGGATTTTTTAATTCTTCACTTGCAAATAAACTTATTTGCCCATCAATATTTCTTCTCTTATCACTGGATATATTATCAATCATTTTTTCATGAACTGCTAACATTTTTGATCTAAAAACTTTAAAATCATCTAAAGCTCCAGCCTTTATTAAACATTCAACTGCGCGTTTATTTATTGTTGATGAATCCATCTTATTTATAAAATCTACTAAAGATTCAAATTCACCTTTGTCTTCTCTTGCTTTTACTATACTACCTACAACATTAGCTCCTACATTTTTAATAGCTACTAAGCCAAATCTGATTTTATCACCTTTAACGGTAAATCTTGAAAAACTTTCATTTATGTTAGGTGGTAATACTTGTATTCCCAATTCTTCTGCTATTCCAATGTAATAAGCAACCTTTTCGTTTATCCCCATAATTGAATTAAGCATAGCTGCAATCATTTCTACAGGATAATATTTCATAATGTATGCTGTTTGGTATCCTACAACTGCATAAGCTGCTGATGACGATAGGTAAATCTTTGATATTATCTCCAACTTTTCCCCCGTCCCAAACGGTACGTGCGACTTTCACCGCATACCGCTTTCCATCGAAATAGTTTTCCATCTAACGACTTCTTCTTTTTAATTAAAGTCACCTTTAATTTAAAGTTTCACCTATTTTAATTAAGTTATCTTCCTCAAAAATTATATTTCTTAATTCTAAAATCTTTTTATTTTTAGTTTCAGTATTAGAATGAACCAATTTGTGACATTCATCACATAAAGTTATTAAGTTTGGCACTTTATTTATCACATTTAAAGGAATTTTCCTTCTTTTATGATGACATTTAACTGTACCAGTATATACAGATTCTTTACAAGCCATACACATTCCTTTATCTCTGTTATAAGCATATTCTCTATTCATTACATATTCAAAGTTGTAAATGTTTCTTTTTCTTTCTTGGTTTCCTACTATTGTAAATAATTCATATGGATTATATAATGTTGGTCTAAGTTTCCCTCTTTGTTTTTTAGAGGTATTATTTCTTAATTCCCTGCCTTCTTCTGTATATGGTGTTACTTTCGGATTAAACTTTCTTGCATAAACAATTGGTGTTATTGATGCTTTTGTTAATCCTATTTTTAACTCCTTATAATCAAAGAAAAATGTTTTTTGTTTATATCCCATATGTCTATTTGTAAGATTATTTACCTTATCTATATCTATAAGTCTATCCTTACCACTTCCATATAATCTTCGTACAGTTTTTAATGCAGTATAGAATACTTTATCGTCTATATTTTGCAATACAGATTTTGCAATACTTGCTTTATAGTAGTTGGAGATTCCAATAATCATACTATTTATCTTCTCCACAAGTACAACTGTCTTTAATGGTGTTTCTTGATATCTTATAGCCTCAACTTTATCTAATATTTCTCTGGTTTTAATCTTAACCATTTCTCTATTAGGTATAACCTTGCATACAAGATTATTGGTAAGCCTCTTTTTTTCTACAAATAGTTCAAATCCAAGAAATTTAACTTTTTCTTCTCTTAAATCTGTAATTACAGTTTTTTCATCAGATAATTCTAATGATAATCTATATTTAAAGAATTTCTTACATTGATAAAGTAATTTATTTGCTTCGTTTCTACTCTCTGTTAATATTATCCAATCATCTGCATATCTTATTAAATACTTTTGAACATGCTCCTTTTTTAATTTTTTCCTTGCATTATCTAATGCAACTTTTCTTACTGATGATTTTGCTTTGTTTATATAATCATCTAAAAAAGGATGTTCTTCATATTGTTGTGCTATATATTTGTCAAACGAGTTTAGATATATATTTGCTAACAAGGGTGATATTATTCCACCTTGTGGAGTTCCAATATCAGATCTATTATATTTCAAATCCTCCATTATTCCTGCCTTTAGCATTTTCTTGACCATATTCAATACTCTTTTGTCTCTTATCCCAAGTCCCCACATCATTTTAATTAATATGTTGTGGTTGACATTATCAAAGAAACTTTTGATATCACCTTCTACTGCAATGTAGCATTTAGTTGTATTAACTAAACTTACAATTCGTGCAATTGAATGTTCTGTACTTCTACATGGTCTAAAACCGTAACTATGATTGAAGAATTTTGCTTCAAATATTGGTTCTATAACAATTCTTGTTATTTCTTGAATAATTCTATCTATCATAGTTGGGATTCCAAGAGGTCTTAGTTTCCCATTCTTTTTTGGTATATATACCCTTCTTACCGCATTTGGCTTATAATTGTCGATACACTTTCTTATTAGATTTATTAACTTTGTAGTTTCCATTTGCAAATATTTATCAATATTAATTTTGTCTATTCCAGCAGTAAAACTACCTTTATTAGATTTAATATTGTGTATTGCATTAATTATTGTTTGTTCATTCTTCATTATTTCAACTAAATCATAAAATTCTGTATTCTTTTTAGAATTTTCATATATTTTATCTAAAACATTAACTAATTGTTTTTCATTGTCAATAACATAACTTTTTAAACACATCTGCAAGGCTATCACCTCCGATTGTTTTTACTATTAAATTCCCACCTTCATATGAAGGGTTCATGATGATATGTTATTAAATAGGTTACTTACTATTCCGACTAGAGTCCTTCGCTCCAAGTAGTTTTATCCATCCTTCTTACATTACTGTAAATAGTGACTATCGGCTACTTATCAACACTACTATGACTCCTCTGACTCCTTCTAATTTTCATAGATATAGCAATCTCCAATTAGAAGGTATCTCCAGTCCCAATAAAACTATCCCTTATTTTACTTCGGGTTAGGTTTCCTCTCTATGCCGAGGGCTACATTATAACTGACTACCATAATCATTATAAGTTGTAACTTTTACAAGTTATCATATACAACCAACTCACGAATGTTTGTATAAACCCTAAAATCCCACTTTTTGCTGTGGGGCAATAATTACGACACTTCACACGAGGATTCGTTGTCTAACCATGCCAAAGTTTTTAAAGATGCCCATTCCATATAGTTACGTATGTCAAGTGTGTAACATCAGGCTCTGTCCTTACCGTGCTTTATACACTTTCAAGTGCTACCTATTGAGTGCATAACGGGGTATCAGCAATATCACTATTGATAGTTGTGATAGAAAGGATTTTCACCTTTCTATTCGTTTTATTAGTTTGAATTAATTATATTAATCCACTTGCTTTTATTCCTTATCTAAAGGCTTTTATCTGCAAGAACTGGACGCACCATGTGATTTATTAAATGCATACGATGCAAAATCCATCATAGAATCAAAAATCTTATTTGCTGCTTCCTCTGCAATTCCATTTCTTATACACCCTGGGACTACTACTTCATCATTTTCAACAATACCATGAATGAAATTTTTTCTTTCTTCTTCCATGACTTTATGCTTTTTCTTAGACATGGCTCTTCTAACCATATCACTTCGTCCCATAGAATATCCTGCCAAATCTCTAACAGCTTGCATTACTTGCTCTTGATATACTAAACATCCATAGGTTACTTTTAATATCGGTTCTAATTCTTTAGTTAAATACGTAACCTTTTCTGGATTTCTCTTTCCATCTATATACCTTGGTATTTCGGCCATAGGACCCGGTCTATATAATGAAATTCCTGCAATTATGTCTTCTATAGAATCAGGTTTTAATTCCTTCATGAAAGATGTCATACCAGCTGATTCTAATTGAAATACTCCTGCTGTATTACCTTCGCCTATCATCTTATATACTTCTTTGTCTTCGAAGTCTATCTTGTCTAAATCTATATCTATTCCTCTATTTTCCTTAATCATTTTAATTGCATCATTCATAACTGTTAATGTTCTAAGACCTAGGAAATCCATTTTAAGTAACCCAAGCTCTTCTAACGTTGTCATTCCAAATTGCGTTACTATCATCTCATCATTTTTTTGTAGTGGAACATATTCAACTAATGGTCTTGATGCAATAACTACGCCTGCTGCATGGGTTGAAGAATGCCTTGGTAGCCCTTCTAAGTCCTTTGCAACATCTATTAATGTTTTTATTCTTTCCTCACTATCATAAACTAATTTAAGCTCTGGATTAAATTCTAATGCCTTTTCTATAGTTATACCTAGCATAGTTGGTATCATCTTAGCAATTCTATCAACTTCTGAATAGCTGTAGTTCATGGCTCTTCCAACATCTCTTATACACACTCTAGGAGCCATTGTACCAAAGGTTATTATTTGTGAAACATTACTTGCTCCATATTTCTCTACAACATAATCAATTACTTCTTGTCTTCTTTCATAACAGAAGTCGCTATCAATATCAGGCATAGATACTCTCTCTGGATTTAAAAAGCGCTCAAATATCAAACTATATTTGATAGGATCTATCTTAGTAATCCCTAAAGTAAAGGCTACTATTGAACCTGCAGCAGATCCTCTACCTGGTCCTGTTGGTATTCCACTTTCATAAGAAAACCTAATAAAATCCCAAACAATTAAAAAGTAATCAACATAACCCATTTGTTTTATAATTCCAAGCTCATATTCTAATCTATCTATGTACTCTTTTGCCTTTTCACTAGCTTCCTTTATCTTATCTATTTCTTTATAATTTAAAGGTTTCTCAATTAATTCTTCAAATACATCATACCTATCTATAAGACCTTTATAACAAGTATCTCTAAGATATTCATATGGATCTTGCCCTTCTTCTAGTGGAAATTTAGGCAATTTAGATTCATGAAACTTATATTCATAATTACACTCATCTGCAATTTTCATAGTATTTTCTAGAGCTTCTGGCACATATGAAAATATATCCCACATTTCTTCTGCTGACTTTAAATAAAATTGATCTGAAGGATATCTTCTTCTATTAGGATCATCAATGGTTTTAGCCGTTTGTATGCACATTAAAACATCATGAGACTTAGAATCTTCTTTATTTATATAATGTACATCGTTAGTAGCTACTAATGGTATCCCTATTTCCTTCGCTAATTTTATATTTTCTTCATTTACTTTTTTTTGTTCTTCCATTCCATGATCTTGTAACTCAATATAGAAGTTATCCTTAAATATCTCTTTATATGTTAAAGCTGTTTCTTTAGCTTTTTCATAGTTACCTTTAAGGTGATAAGACTGTACTTCTCCCCCCAAACATGCACTTAAGGCAATTAACCCTTCACTATGTTTTCTTAGGTAATCATAGTCAACTCTTGGCTTATAATAAAAGCCTTCAATCGATGCTACAGATGCTATTTTCATTAAATTTTCATATCCAGTTTGGTTTTTAACTAATAAAACCAAGTGATAAGTTGAGTTTTCTTTATCTGGTTGTTTAATATTCATAGATTTTGGTACTACATATACTTCACACCCTAAAATTGGCTTTATTTCATTTTCCTTTGCAGCCTTATAAAAGTCTACAAGTCCATATAAAACTCCATGATCTGTTATGGCAATGCTCTTCATTCCCAATTCATTTGCTTTTTTCATTATCTTTTTAACTTTGCCTGAACCATCTAACAAACTATATTCTGTATGTAGATGTAAATGACAAAATTGTTTTTCTTTTTCCATGTACTTCCTCCTTTCCTTACCATAATTATATCAATAAGTTATTTTAAATTGTCTACTTTTTAATTATAACAATCTATAACTTTTTTTTATATAATTTTATATAAAAATAAAATAAGCAAGAAAATTTTACTATTCCATAACTTTTTAAATTTCTTCTAACTGTAAAATTTGTATTTACATTATCTCTTGAGAAATATTCGCTAATAAATTTTCTAAATTCTTGTGCTGCTAAACGACGTTCTGGTAGCACAGCCAAGAAAATTTCATCAATGAATGATTCCAATGATAATGACATTGCAGATAACTTATTCCTTAATAATGATACTGTATAGAAAATTTTTAATTAAAAGCTAAAAATCCCAGTCCATATAATTATTGGACTGAGATTTTTAGCTATAATTTTATTATTACACCTTAGAAATCTATTGTTTTGCTTCCTTCTAAATAAGGTCCTATAACCTTCTTAACCTTTTCCACATGGAATTCATTCACATCATAAGCTAAATAGTCTTCCTTAGAATCAAATCTTGTTATAATGGCTACATCATAGCTTCTATCGCTTCTTATAGCATCTACTCCTACTTCTAATTCCTTTAATTCCTTTATGTTTCCTTCCATTAATAAAAGTGTCTTTCTTAAAAACTCTAAATTTTCCTTTGTAGGTTCTTTTGCTTTAAAAAGTACAATATGTGTAAACATAATCATTCCTCCATCCATTCTCCAATTTACAGTTAACAATGTACAATTGACAATCAATGTTGAAATTTCTGATTAATATTTTTTGGTAAACTCTGAAAGAGCTTGTTCTTTGATTATAAATTGTTCATTGTAAATTGATTTAATTATCTGCTACTTCTTAATTCTTCTGCGATTTTCTCTATCTTTCTTAATCTATGATTTATCCCAGATTTCCCCACGGGTGGTTCTAACATTTCTCCTAATTCCTTTAGCGACTCATCTGGATAATTCAATCTTAATTCTGCAATTTCTCTTAAATTATCAGGTAATCTTTGAAAACCTATTTGTGATTGTATTAGTTTTATACTCTCAACTTGTCTTACAGCCGCATTTACTGTTTTTGAAAGATTTGCAGTTTCACAATTAACAAGTCTATTTACATTATTTCTCATTTCTTTCATTATTCTTATATTTTCAATTTCCAATAAAGATGAATGAGCTCCTATTACATTAAGTAAATCTACAATTTGTTCGCCTTCTTTAATATATACTATAAAACTGTTCTTCCTTTGTATTACTTTTGAATTTAAACTAAAAGTATTAATAAGATTAGATAAATCTATAGCATATTCCTCACTATGAGTTACAAATTCTAAATGGTAAGTTTTTTCCGGATTGCTTATGCTCCCCCCACCAATAAAAGCCCCTCTTATATATGCTTTTTTTATACCATCATCTGTGAAAATGTGCTTCTCTATTCTGTAATCTAAGCTCATTATTCCATCAATTTCTTTAAGTATGCCAGTTTCACTTAGTAATCCCCTAACGCCCATTTCTTCCGTAATCACTACCATATAAATATTATTCTTTTTTAATGAGTTACTCTTTTTTACCATTAATTTTGAATGAATGGTAAAATGCTCTTTTAAAAGTGTAAAAATCAATCTAGCACTAGCTGGATTTTCTGTGGTCATTTTAAAACTAATTCCACTTCCACTAAAAGCTAATGTGCCACTAACCTTCATTATAGCTGATATTTCTGCCAAGGCTTCTTCCTTAGAAATATCTATATATCTACATATTTCTCCTTTAACTTTTGATGAAAATGACATTCTGTCCCCGTCCTTATCTATAAATATTACAATGCACAATGTACAATTGTTTTAATCAATTTCTTTTCCTTTTTCTTCTCTTACTCTTTCCTTGATACGTTGTGATAAATACATATATTCAATAATCTTCTTTTTATCATATAACAGTTTCTTTTCCATTATGGTATCTACTAATACTTCTGCTAATTTGCCTGAATCATGTTTTACTAATCCATCTTTAATTTTCACTAAATTATCACCAACTATTTTTATGCCTAAACTATTTATATCTTCTCTATCTAACTTAACAACTTCTGCACCATCTTGTTTATATCTTTCTTTTAACTCATCTGTGATTTCACCTGTATTTGCAATTACATAGTCAACAATATCTTTTCCACCGTATTTAAGTAAAACCTTTAAGTGGTCTGATACTTTAAAGTTTGTAGTTTCACCTGGTTGAGTCATTATATTTGAAATATAAATCTTAATGGCATTACTTTTTCTAATTTCTTTTGAAATATCCTTGATAAGTAAATTAGATGTTATACTAGTATACAAACTTCCAGGTCCCATAACTATAGCGTCAGCTTCCTTTAATGCTTCCAATGCTTCTTGTAATGCTTTTGCATTTTCTGGATTTATTCGAAGTTCTTCTATTCTAGAATTTTGTTTAATAGCCTGTTCTGGAATTTGAGATTCCCCTTCCACTAGGTTCCCATTTTGAAGCTTTGCTACTAGTTTCATATTATCTAAAGTAACTGGTATAACCTTTCCTGTCACTGCAAGTACTGAACTCATTTTTTGAACTGCTTCTTCAAAATTATCTGATATTCCAGCCATAGCTGCTAAAAATAAATTTCCAAAGCTTTGATTTTTCAATCGTCCATCTTTAAATCTATATTGAAGTAAATCTTCTAGTATAGGCTCAGTATCTGCAAGTGCTAGAATACAATTTCTTATATCCCCTGGTGGTAATATTCCTAAATCTTCTCTCAAATCTCCAGAACCACCGCCATCATCCCCAACTGTTACTATTGCAGTAATATTGGATGTATAGTATTTTAGTCCTCTGAGCATTGTTGAAAGACCAGTTCCTCCACCAATTACAACTATTTTAGGACCTTTAACTAATAATCTTTTTTCATATATTAAACTTTCAATTTTTTTACTGTCTAAAGATACCTTAAGATAACCTCTATTAACTAGTGCAATTATAGATTTCATCATTTCTGCAACAGAAATATATAACACAAATATTCCAGTAATATTTAGAAATATATAAAAAATTTTATAATATAAATCATAAATTCTATGAGTTACTAATTCTGTAAAACCAAATGCTATTAATAGTATTCCAAATACTCCAAATGCCAGCCATCGTTTTACTTTAATCCCAACTTTAAGCCAATCTCGTATCCTCATAGCTTCTTTTCCCCTTTATGAAGATCTTCTGCTACATCTCTGTGTTCTATTCTAGAGTTATAATTTTCTTTATTTAACATTTCATAAACTTCATTAGCGATTGCAACAGATCGATGTCTTCCCCCTGTACATCCTATAGATATTATTAATTGTCTTTTTCCCTCTTTAATATAATTGGGAATTAAATATTTTAACATATCCATTAACTTTTCTATGAAATTAACAGTTTCTGTTTGCTTTAATACATATTCTTTAACTGGCTCGTCATTTCCTGAATATTGCTTTAATTCTGGAATATAAAATGGGTTTGGTATAAATCTAACATCAAAAACCAAATCTGAATCCACAGGTATTCCGTATTTAAATCCAAAACTTAATATTGTTATTGATAATTGCTTTTCTGGATAAATATTATCACCATAAATTTTGTTTATCTTTTCTCTAAGGTGTTTTATTTCATATTTAGATGTATCAATTATAATATCTGCCACATTTTTAACTTCTCTTAGTTTTTCTCTTTCAAGATTGATCCCAGTTAAAACTCTGCCATCTGGTGATAATGGATGACTTCTTCTTGTTTCCTTAAATCTTTTTATAAGAACTTCATCAGTTGCCTCCAAAAATAAAAGTTCATATTTAAATTCATTTTGTTTTAGATAATTTAGAGTTTCAAAAAAATCTTCAAAAAAAATTCCGCCTCTAATATCTATAACTAATGCTACTTTTTCAATATTACCGCTACTTTGCGTGCACATTTCTGCGAACTTTGAGATTAACTTTGGTGGAAGATTATCTACACAAAAATATCCCAAATCTTCTAACGCTCTTGTTGCTTGTGTTTTTCCTGCTCCTGATAATCCTGTAACTATAACAAATCTCATATTACACACTCCCCTTTTTGCCAAAGATCACTTTTTAGGCACATATGCCTGTTTTATTGACTATGCCTTAATATTAAAATTATATCATAAAAAACCCAAAAGTCATAAACTCTTGAGTTTTTTAAACGCCTTATGCATATTCAAAAAATAACAGATAATTATGCTAGTATATTGGATTTGTTATTGTCTTTCATATACCTCAATCTTCACCTAAAATTCTAACTTCCGGATGTAACTCTACACCAAACTGTTTTTTTACTTCATCTTTAACATGATATATTACACCTAATACATCTTTAGCAGTCCCATTTGCACTGTTAACAACAAAGCCAGCATGCTTATTTGAAACGCATGCTCCCCCTATAGTAAAGCCCTTTAATCCTGCATCTTCAATTAACTTCCCTGCGAAATACCCTTCGGGTCTCTTAAATGTACTTCCTGCTGAAGGAAATTCTAACGGCTGTCTTTCTTCTCTTCTTTTAGTTAATGCATCAACCCTAGCTTGAATCTTTTCTTTATCTCCAGGGATTAAATCAAAAGTTGCACTTAATACTATATATCCTTTTTGCATAACTAAAGATTGTCTATACCCTAATTTTAATTCTTCTTTAGAAAAAACTCTAACTTCTTCATTATTATCTAATACTTCTGCTTTCTCAATAACAAATGATATTTCTCCATCATAAGCTCCTGCATTCATAAATACAGCTCCACCTATGCTACCTGGAATTCCACATGCAAATTGAAAACCTGCTAACGATTCTTTTGTAGCTTCTGTTGAAACATCTTTAAGTAATGCTCCACATTCTGCTGTAATTTTATTACCTACACATTCTATCTTATTCAGTTCGCATAACTTTATAACAACACCTCTAATACCACCATCTCTAACTAAAATATTCGATCCATTTCCTATAACATAAAATGGAATTTTATTTTGTTTACAAATAGTGATAGTTTCTTTTAGTTGTTGTACATTATTGGGAGTTAAAAGTATATCTACTGTTCCTCCAACTTTAAAGTATATATGTTCACTCATTTTTGCATCTAACTGAATTTGTGAGTCTTCGTATATTTTATTGAACAAATTCTTATACTTTCCATACTGATTCATGCTAAAACTCCTCAAACACTGATATTCATATCATTTATTTACATCATATAGAATAATCTATATACAAAACTAACACAAGTAAAATTTTATTCATATTAGCTTACAGTATCTTGCCGCCATCAAACCAAAACAATATGAAGTAAAATCTTATTAATATTAACTTATATCCAATAAATTTTTATTCCGTATTATTATAGCATAATTTATTTATTTTGTTCATGTTTTTTAAGGCATATTCAAAAAAAGAACCAGTCAGTATACTAGTATATTTGACTCGTTATTTTATTTCATATTTCTAAAATAAGTAAAAATGCTATTTGCTGCCTTATTATCAATTGACTCAGTTTCAAGAAGTTCCTCTAGTTTAGCTTTTTTAATATTATCAATGCTTCCGAATTTTACAATAAGTGCTATTTTTCTTTTTTGTCCAATATTCGGTATATCATCTAATATTGAATGTAATGTTCTCTTATCTCTTAAACTTCTATGATAAGTAATGGCAAATCTATGAACTTCGTCTTGAATTCTTCTTATCAATTGCATTAAATTAGAACTTCTATTTACTATTAGCTCATTGTTATTGTAAATTATTCCTCTTGTTGCATGATGGTCATCCTTAACTAATCCACATACAGGTATATTGATTCCTAGTTTATCTAAAACTTCAAGTGCTATGTTTACCTGACCTTTTCCACCATCCATCATAATTAAATCTGGAAAATCAGAAAATTTTCCACTAGAAAATTTAATTTCTTTATCTTGGATTTCTTTAATTTCCTTTAATCCACGAGTAAATCTTCTTTCCAAAATCTCTCTCATACTATCATAATCATTAGCGTTTTTAACAGTTTTTATACGAAATCTTCTATAATCACTATTTTTGGCTTTTCCATCTTCAAATACAATCATGGATCCAACAGAATCTACTCCTTGTATATTAGATATATCATAAGCTTCTATTCTAAATGGGATGCTATCAAGCTCTAATAAATTTTGTATTTGATTTAAGCAAATTCTATTTATTTCTTTATCTTTTAAAATCTTATCTTTGAATTGGTCTAAAGTAACCTTTGCATTATTTTTCACCAACTCTAACATATCTTTTTTCTCACCTTTTATTGGAATTTTTACAAAAACTTTCGAGCCCCTTTTTACACTTAGGAATTCTTCTAAAGCTTCTATTTCATCACTTTCGGAAATATAAATGTTTTTAGGCACCTTAGGAGTACCTCCATAAAATGAGATTATAAACTGAGCAATAACAGTACTATCATCTTCATGAGAACTATTTTCAAGAATAAAATGTTCTCTTCCTGTCACTTTTCCATCTCTCAAGAAAAAAACTTGGATGCAACAGTCCGTTTCATCTTTGTACATATTAATGAAATCCTCATCACCTTCTTGAGATTTAAATACTTTTTGTTTTTCCGCTATATTTTCTATTGCTAAAATCTTATCTCTTAGGTCTGCAGCCTTCTCAAATTCTAACTTCGAAGAAGCTTCCTGCATTTCTTTTTTTAATTTATTTAATAAAGTTCGATCTCTACCGCTCAAAACATCCATAATCTCATCTATCATATTTCTATAATCAACCTTCGAAATATTCCCTTTACATGGAGCCTTACATTTTTTTATATGGTAATTCAAACATGGTCTTGTTTGCTTTCCACCTTCTACAATAAATTTCTTGCAATTTCTCAGTGGAAAGATTTTTCTTATTAGATTTATTGTTTCATGTACAGCTCCAGCATTAGGATATGGTCCAAAATACTTATTACCATCTTTTGCATAATTTCTAGTTACAAATACTTTCGGAAAATCCTCGTTGGTAGTTATTTTTATAAAGGGATAGAATTTGTCGTCTTTTAAGGAGATATTATACTTAGGACTATATTTTTTTATTAAATTACATTCTAATATTAACGCTTCCATTTCAGAATCTGTAACTATATATTCAAATTCAGAAATATTTTTAACCATAGCTTTTACCTTTTCTGAATGATTCTTTGAATTTTGAAAGTATTGCCTAACTCTATTTTTTAATACTTTTGCTTTACCTACATAAATAATCTCACCAAGAATATTCTTCATCAAGTAAACTCCCGGCTTATCTGGTAAAATCTTCAATTGAGCTTTAAAATCAAATATAATGCTTACCTCCACTTCATAAATGCGGTTGTTTCATAACTTAGACTTTTGAGACAACCCCAATATGTTACTTCGTTAGAGCAGACTTTATAACGTTTCCTGCTATTGGTGCTGCTGCACTTGCTCCATATCCTCCATTTTCCACAATTACTGCAACTGCAATCGTTGGATCATTTGCTGGTGCAAATCCAATGAACCATGAATGAGGTTTGGCACTTTGACCATTAGCAAGATTATAATCTGCTGTACCTGTCTTACCAGCTGCATCAGTTCCTTGAAAAAAACTCCAAGAAGAATCAACTCTAGAATCAACTAGATTTTTCATATAATCTTTTATAATAGACGCATTAGTTGTACTAATAACTTGTTTATATACTTTTGAATCTATAGTTTTCACTATATTTCCATCTTTATCTATTACTTGGTTAACAAGTCTTGGCTCCATCATCTTTCCATTATTGGCTATAGCACTTGAAATTAAAGCCATTTGCATTGGTGTTGCTAAAACACTACTTTGACCAATTCCAGATTGTGCTATACTTCCAATTTCTGCTGTAGTTAACTTTGGAAATTGACTTTGAGTTATCTTAAATCCATCTGAATCAATGGTATTATTAAAACCATATTTTTCAGCAGTAGTTTTTAACTTATCATTTCCAAGTTCCATTGCTAGTGTACCAAATACAAAATTACTTGATAATCTAAATGCCTCTTTTAAATCTATAGTTCCATTAACTTCTCCATTATCATTGCTTAAAGACTGTTTCGAATTGAATACTATTGTACCAGTATCATCAAATGTCCTGCTTGTAACACCTGGCATATTCTCTAAAGCACTGCTAAGCGTAACAGTTTTAAAAGTTGATCCCGGTGGATAAAGTCCTGATGTTGCTCTGTTTATAAGTGGGCTATTATCTGCTGTACCTGCATTGGCTGCTTTCATCGAGCTTTCCAAATCATTTGGATTATACGTTGGTTTTGAAACCATTGCAAGTACTTCTCCTGTTTTAGGATTTAACGCAACTACAGCTCCTTTATTATCTCCAAGAGCATCATATGCTATCTTTTGAAGAGTAGGATCTAATGTAGTTATAACTCCATTACCAATCTTAACCTCATCTTCTTTTCTATTTTGAAACATTTCCTTTAACTTATCCATACTAAAGTCTTTAGCTAAGTTTAGAAAATTGTTTGTAAGCTTATTGTATGTTGTTAATTCACTGTCATAATTTGCTTCTAAGCCTGTTAATCCATACCTCGGATCCACATATCCCAAAGCATGAACATATAGATCTCCATTAACATAAGTTCTTTTTTGTGTAAGAGCATCTACTCTTGTACTTGTGGTTAATGGATTTTTATTTTTATCATATATAGTTCCTCTTAAAACTTCATTTCTTACTGCCCAAAGTCTTTCATTTCCTTGTTGTTCTGCTATATTAGGTGCTGAAAAAACTTGAAAATATGCAATATATGAGATAAGAGCTACAAAGCAAAATAGAAAAATTACCATTACTTGTTTTATACTATTAGAAATATTTTCCAATTTTAACCCTCCTCTGATATCTTTTGAAGTATTGCTAGTGCAAAAAACATACTTATTATTGAAGATCCTCCGGAGCTCACAAGAGGTAATGTAATACCTGTAAGAGGTATTACTGCAAATACACCACCAATTATAACTAAAACCTGACATGCTATCATTGCACTAAATCCTATAGTATTAAGCTGCGAAAACTTATCTTTAACTCTAAATGCCGCTCTCATTCCTCTGTAAAAAAACAAGAAATATATTATCATAATTCCAAGGCCAAATACCATTCCTAATTCTTCACAAATCACTGCAAAGATAAAATCCGAGGTGTTAACTGGCACAAATCCTGGATATCCTTGCCCAAGTCCGCTTCCAAACATACCACCTGAAGAAATTGAATATAATCCTTGCACTATTTGATAACCATCAGTATCCTTGTATTTCCATGGATCTCTCCAAATCAATATTCTTTGTCTTACATGCCAAAATAACATATATGCAACAAATGATCCTAATATAAATAGTACAAAAGAAATTACTACATACTTCTTTTTACCAGTTGCAACATAAACCATTGGCAATGCTATACCGAAAAATATTAATGCTGCCCCTAAGTCTTTTTCCATAACTAAGCATAATAGTGCAAACATTGCTACTAATGCAGGTTGCCAAAGTTGTTTAAAATCCCCCATTATATTATTCGTATCTTCATATTCTTGTAATGCTGCTGCCAAGTATAGGATAAATACTATCTTACCAAATTCAGATGGTTGAAATCCAAAACTACCAATTGTTACCCAATTATATTCTCCATAAGTTTCTTGATGTGCTAACAGTGACATAGGCATTATAACTATTGTCATAATTAAATATATTTTTTTATATTTCGTGAAATCTCTTAAGTCTGGAATTGCCACTACTAAAACAATAAATATAACGATACCTGCCGTAAACCACATTAATTGTTTAATTGCAACTTGAATATTTAATCGATATAATACAGCCATGCCTATAACTGATAATATGCATGCAAATATAATTAAAAATTTATCTCCCTGCGGATAAAACTTTCTAATTAAAATTTGAGTAACTGTTAATAATGCGCATACTATTAATCCCATGTATATTGCGCCCATATCCATAGGATCCTTTAACATAGCTATATTCGTAAAAAGTGCCATACATAAAAGATAAGTTAAAATTAATAACTTTATCTCATCCTTTTTAATCTTCAATCTGTATCACCCCATTGCGTTTATTTCTTTCATATGTATTAATTTTTTTGTAAGGCTCAGTGGAAGATATACAGTACTTAATCTTCCACTGAGCCTAATTAATCTAACTTCTTTAATTTATACTCTCAAGGAGTACCTAGTCTTCTAACTAGCCAACTGTACTATATATATCTTACTACATATGGTATTTCAGATGCTTTACCTTAAAATCTTAAAAACTAATGTCCCAATCTTTATTTCATCTTTATTAGTTAATTTTGCTTTGCCACTTATCTTGTTTCTATTTAAATAAGTACCATTTGTGCTCTTTAAATCTTCTATAAATAATGAATCATTTCTCACTATAATTTTAGCGTGATTTCCAGAAACATGTTGATCGCATAAAACAATTGAATTATCATCTTTTCTTCCTATTGTTAAATCTGATCTTATAGGAATAATAGACCCATCTTTTAAATCCTTACTATTTCCTGAATTTATTATTTCTAATCCATAATTTCCTTTTACAGTTGATGGTCGTTTCTTCTTACCCCCATTTTTAACATCCTTATACATTATCTTTAACGCATAGTATATTATTACGTATAGTATAACAATAAAAACTGCTCCAAAAACTCCAGCAATTATTTTTGAAAAACTCATATTTTCACCTCAATATCTATTACTGTATAATAGGCCTCTGAAAAAATAACACTCCAAAGATACCATGCATATTTTACATGTGCCTTATTAATGATTATACAACAAAAAAAGCAAATATGGCATACAAAATTTAATTAACAATTCATAGTTAACAACAATAATACAATTTCCTTTGGAAATTGTATTATTTATCTGGAAATGCATTGGCATTTCTTATTTGTCCTAATTTTCTCAAATCCCTTTAGGATTTGTTCCTTCATTGTGTATTGTCAATTATATCTACATTTTAGTCACTAAAACAATATTTTTTTAAATACTTTCCTGTATATGACGCTTCAATCTTACATAGTTCTTCTGGAGTTCCTGCTTTAATAAGAGTCCCGCCCTTATCTCCACCTTCTGGTCCTAAATCAATTAAATAATCCGCACATTTTATCACATCTAGATTATGTTCAATTACAACCACGGTATTTCCTGCTTCTACTAGCCTTTGGAGTATTTCTATTAATCTACTAACATCATCTACATGTAATCCTGTTGTTGGCTCATCTAATATGTACAGTGTCTTTCCTGTGCTTCTTTTTGATAATTCAGATGCTAATTTTATTCTTTGAGCCTCTCCACCTGATAATTGAGTTGATGGTTGACCTAATCTAATATATCCGAGACCTACATCATTTAATGTTCTCAATTTATTTTCAATCCTAGGTATATTCTCAAAGAATTTCAATGCTTCTTCAACTGTCATGTTTAATATATCGTCTATATTTTTACCTTTGTACTTAACCTCTAGAGTTTCCCTATTATATCTCTTGCCCTTACAAACTTCACATGGTACATATACATCAGATAAAAATTGCATTTCTATTTTTATAATTCCATCTCCAGAACAAGCCTCACATCTTCCGCCTTTAACATTAAAACTAAATCTTCCTGGTTTGTATCCTCTCATTTTAGCTTCTTGAGTTTGTGAAAAAAGTTCTCTTATTATATCGAATGTACCTGTATAAGTAGCTGGATTAGAACGTGGTGTTCTTCCTATTGGACTTTGATTTATATCTATTATTTTATCTATATTCTCATGTCCAATTATTCCCTTATGTTTTCCCACAGGATTTTTACTCTTATTTATGATCTTATTTAAGCCTTTATAAAGTATTTCATTTACTAAAGTACTTTTTCCTGATCCTGAAACACCTGTAACTGTTGTTAATGTTCCAAGTGGAATTGATAAATTTATGTTCTTTAAGTTATTTTCTTTTGCTCCTGTGATTTTTATACTTTGCCCATTACCTTTTCTTCTTATTTCAGGTACTTTAATTAATTTCTTTTCTGTTAAGTATTGACCTGTTATTGATTTTTCACATGCTTTGACTTCATCAAGAGTCCCAGCAACAACAACTTCTCCTCCATGCTCACCTGCACCAGGTCCAATATCAACAATATAATCTGCTTCTCTTATAGTATCTTCATCATGTTCTACAACTATTACTGTATTTCCAATGTTTCTTAAGTTTTTTAAAGTTTGTATTAGTCTATTATTATCTCTTTGGTGCAAACCAATACTAGGTTCATCTAGAATATATAAAACGCCCATAAGCGATGAACCTATTTGAGTTGCAAGTCTTATCCTTTGAGATTCTCCTCCTGATAAAGTTCCTGAATTTCTTGATAAACTTAAATAATCAAGCCCTACATCTAATAAAAATTGCAATCTGTTTTTAATCTCTTTTATAATTTGTTCACTAATAATTCTATTCTTTTCTGAAAATTCTATTTCATTTATAAAATCTAATTCTTCTCTTATTGGCATACTCGTAAATTCAAATACATTTTTCCCACCAACAGTAACTGCCAATGCATCATCCTTTAATCTTGCACCTTTACATTTAGGGCAAAAATCATCACTCATATATTGTTCTATTTCACCCTTTATCATATCTGAATTAGTTTCTCTATACCTTCTATTTAAGGAACTTATTTCTCCATCAAAGGCATAATTATATACTGACTTAACACCCTCTTTTGTATATTCAACTTTAAGCTTCTTTCCTTTTGTTCCATATAAAAGTAAATCAACATTTTTCTTATCTAAATCTTTCACAGGAGCATTTAAATCGAGTTCATATTCCCTATTTAAAGCTTTAAGTATAGCATAAGTCCATGATTCTTCTTTAAGTCTTCCACTTCCCCAACTAGCTACAGCACCTTCCATTATACTTAGTTCTTTATTCGGAATTACTAATTTTTCATCTATTTCAATTAAAGTTCCAAGACCATCACAATGATCACACTTACCAAATGGAGAATTAAATGAAAATAATCTAGGTGCTAATTCATCAATGCTTATTCCACATTCTGCACAAGCAAATTTTTCACTAAATAAAGTATCCTGTCCCCCAATAATACTTGTAATTGCTAAGCCTTCCCCTATTTTTAATGATGCTTCTATAGACTCTGTAAGCCTTCCTTCAATTCCCTCTTTTATAACAATTCTATCTATAACAGCTTCAATATTATGTTTTTTATTTTTATCTAATTTTACTTCTTCTTCAGTTAAATCATAAATTTCTCCATCAATTCTAGCTCTTATAAATCCATTTTTCTTTATATTTTCCAATACTTTTTCATGGTTTCCTTTTCGTCCTTTAATTATAGGTGCTAATATTTGAAGTTTAGTTTTATCCCCATAGTTCATAATCTTATCCACAATTTGATCAACAGATTGTTGAGTAATTTCCTTACCACACTTTGGGCAATGTGGAATTCCAACTCTTGCATACAATAATCGTAAATAATCGTAAATTTCTGTTATTGTTCCAACTGTAGATCTTGGATTCTTGCTTGTAGTCTTTTGATCTATTGATATAGCTGGTGATAGCCCTTCTATGTACTCAACATCTGGCTTATCCATTTGACCTAAAAATTGTCTTGCATAAGAAGATAAAGATTCCACATATCTTCTTTGTCCCTCTGCATACAACGTATCAAAGGCTAACGATGATTTACCCGAACCTGATAACCCTGTAAACACAACTAATTTATCTCTTGGTATCTCTAAACTGACATTCTTTAAATTATTAACCTTGGCACCTTTGATTATGATCTTATCGTTCATGACAACCCCCTATTCAATGCACAATGCACAATTAATTATGAAATCTCTAAAGAGAAAGTTCTAAAAATGTATAATCAAAAACTTTGCAAGAAAAATGAGAATCGAAAAGTGATGCTCCAAATTTTATATTTGGTTAGCAGAACTTTCACACAGTGCATTTTATATTTCATTCTTCGAACTTTCCCTGTGGTTTTTTCTCCTTAATTGTGCATTGTTAATTTTTAATTCTTAATTTCATTAATTATATCTCTAAGTTCAGCTGCTCTCTCAAATTGCAAATTCTTTGCAGCTAATAACATTTCTTCTGTATATTCTTTAATTAACTTATTTTTTTCTTTCTTCGTAAGTTTCTTATTGCCTTCTACCTTATATTCTGCCACTTCTTCAGCAATCTTTGTAGCTTCTATAATATCTCTGATTTCCTTAATTATAGTTGTTGGAATTATTCCCTTCTTGCTATTATATTCTTTTTGGATAGCTCTTCTTCTTTCTGTTTCTGTTAAAGCTTTATTCATAGATTTTGTTATTTTATCTGCATACATTATAACTTTACTTTCTGAATTTCTAGCTGCTCTCCCTATAGTTTGTATCAATGATGTTTCTGACCTTAGAAATCCTTCTTTATCAGCATCTAAAATTGCGACTAAAGCAACTTCTGGTATATCTAAGCCCTCTCTTAAAAGGTTTATTCCAACTAATACATCATATTCTCCAAGCCTTAAATCTCTTATAATTTTCATTCTCTCCAGAGTATCAATATCTGAATGCATATAATTAGCTTTAACCCCAAGCTCTGTTAAATACTTAGTTAAATCTTCTGCCATACGTTTAGTCAAAGTTGTTATTAATGTTCTAAATCCACATTCTTTAACCTTATTAATTTCTTCATATAAATCATCTATTTGTCCTTTGATTGGCCTTATAGTTATTTCAGGATCTAATAATCCTGTAGGTCTTATAATTTGTTCAGCAATTTCTTCTGAATGATCTATTTCATAAGCAGCTGGAGTTGCACTTACAAAAACCACTTGATTAATTTTCTTTTCAAATTCTTCAAACTTTAATGGTCTGTTATCATATGCACATGAAAGTCTAAATCCATAATCAACTAAGGTATTTTTTCTAGATCTATCTCCTGCATACATTGCTCTTACTTGAGGCAATGTTACATGACTTTCATCAATAAACATTAAAAAATCTTTTGGAAAATAATCTATCAAAGTTTTAGGTGGTGTTCCAGATGCTCTACCATCCAATATTCTTGAATAATTCTCTATACCACTGCAATAGCCCATTTCTTTTATCATTTCAATATCAAAGTTAGTTCTTTGTCTTAATCTTTGAGCTTCTAGAAGTTTATCTTGAGCATTAAGTTCTCTCAATCTTTCCTCTAATTCTCCTTCAATCATTCCAATTGATTTCTCAACAGTTTCTCTAGAAGTTGCAAAGTGAGAAGCCGGAGTTATTGCTACATGATTTCTTTCTCCAAGAATAGTTCCTGTTAATACATCAAATTCTCTTATTCTATCAATCTCATCTCCAAAGAATTCAATTCTAATTCCCTTATTTGAATATGACGCTGGGATTATATCTAAAGAATCTCCTCTAACTCTAAAAGTTCCTCTTGAAAAGTCAATATCATTTCTCTCATATTGAATTTCTATAAGTTTTTTTATAACTTCATTTCTTTCTTTTTCCATTCCAGTTCGGAGACTTATGGTCAACTTTTTATATTCATCTGGGTTACCTAACCCATATATACAAGAAACAGATGCAACAATTATTACATCTCTCCTCTCAAAAAGAGCTGAAGTCGCTGAATGTCTTAATTTATCTATTTCATCATTTATGGATGCATCTTTTTCTATAAATGTATCTGTTTGAGGTACATATGCTTCTGGCTGATAATAATCATAATAAGATACAAAATACTCCACTATGTTATCCGGGAAAAATTCCTTAAATTCTGAGCATAATTGTGCTGCTAAAGTCTTATTATGAGCTAGAATTATAGTAGGCCTTTGTAATTTTTCTATAACATTTGCCATAGTAAATGTTTTTCCTGAACCAGTTACTCCAAGCAAAGTCTGCCATCTATTATTATGCTTTATTGAATTCACTAACTTATCAATGGCTTGTGGCTGGTCTCCTGTAGGTCTAAATTTAGAATATATTTTAAATTCTCCCATTATACACCTCCGTTTTCGAACAGGTATTCGTATTATATGTATATCTTACTTTTCCTTAACTATTAAGTCAATAATTTATGCTATTTATTTTTCCAATGTACAGTCAATGTACAATTCATAGTTCACAATTATGGTACACTTCCCTTTAGAAATTGAATTATTATATATAAAAATGCCTTGGCATTTCTTATTTCCTTTAGTTGTTTCAAATCCCTTAAGGGAAAAGTGAAAGTCCAAATTTGAAGTGAGATTCAAAATTTTACATTTGGATTCTCAAACTTCTCCAGTGAGCGTATGCGAATTGGGTTTCCTTATTGGGTTTCTTGAACTTTCTTTTTGAGCTTGTTCCTTCATTGTGCATTCATTACGTATATTAAAGAAAAAGATGGCTAAGCCATCTTATATATAAATTATAGTTTCCTATCTTTATTTTCTTCATATTGATTAGTTTTATTCTCATTAATTTTATCTTCTTCTGTTTTATATTTTTTTTTGTGTTCTGAATTTTTAAGTTTGCTAAAAACACTTTTAAAACTACTATCCTCAACTGGTATAACATCTTCTTTGTCTACGTTTCTAGGTACTAATAGCACCCCCAGTCTAGTATTTTTATTATGCCTAAATTCAATATCTCTTATAATTCCCTTTGAATCTTTAATCTTTAAAATTGCATTATACCAGTTCGCTTTTAAAATGGAATAACCCTCTGATTCTGAATTAATATTTTTATTATTTATTGATAAAATCTTACTTCCAACATCAACACCAAATTTTCTAACTTGTGAATGTGTTGAAATTTCTAAAATCATTAATCCCTCTTCATCGCTTACAAATTTAGGTTTTCTCTTTTCTTCACTTTTTATTTGAAGCTTTAACATAAATTCATGGGAAAATGGTGCGAAAATTATAACTACTATTTCACCCCAAATTCCAAGCCTAGTGATTTGAGCTACAATAGTTAAAATAATTCCATAAATTAATATATGACATCCTGATGATATTGCCTTTTCCCTTTTGCTTCTTGTAAAAGTAATTGACGAATATCCCAGAATTGTATAAAATGGTAATATTGAAATTACACTATTTGCTATTAAACTAAGTCCTGAAGATGATTTAATTAATGGCCACCAATCTGGATTTTGTATAGATTCTGTCATATAATTTAGTGATGAATCATTCATAGTTATTGCAATCATTATAGCTACAGGTAATGCCCAATATCTCTTTAATGCATATCCTCCTAAAATTTCCCCTTCTTTATTTGTAAATACTGGAACTGCACCTCGATCACCATCAATTATTACTAATGCACCTTCAATAATATGAAAAACACCTATAAAGATTATTAAATAAAGTATATTCACGTTGAATATTGTACCATTTGAAAGTTCTGGTACAAATTTACTTGCTAATTTAATTAAAATACTTATAGCTCCTAAAATAGCACCAGAATAAGAAAAACATATTAATCTTGGTTTTATAAACATTAATAATATAGATATCATAAACAAATATTCAATTCCCGAATTTCCATTAAAGACTACGCCTAAACTAGTAAGAATTAAGCTTCCTATACTTCCTGCTACAATTCCTAAAACAAGTTGAGATAGTGTAAGTTCAATAGGTGAATTTACACTACCTCCTAAAATCATTTTTTGCATGGATACTATTTTTTTATTTTTCAAATAAAACATTATTATTAAAATAATTAATAGAAATACCAATGGGGGGGCTATTATTGCACCTGCAACATTCCTTAATGTATATATTAATAAACTCATTTTATTTCCCCCTACTGAATCTTTTCCTCTATTTTTTGTATTGCTGTTTTTAATTGTTCATCTGCATTCTTATCATATCCATTTTCATCTATTCCTACTGACGTTGTAACTTCAACATCTGGTGTTATTCCTTTTTTATGAATATTCTCTCCATTTGGTGTGTAATACTTAGAAATAGTTACTTTAAGACCACCAATCCCATTATCAAATTTAATTGATTGCTGAACTATTCCCTTTCCAAAAGTTGTTTTACCTATAGTCGTTGCTACACTATAATCTCTTAAGGCTCCTGTAACAACTTCTGAAGCACTAGCACTATTTCCATTAACTAATACAACTAATGGCGTACCCTCTGCCACTCCACCAAGTGATAATGATTCATTTCTGTTATTATACTTATCAATAGTATAAGTTATTATTTTACCCTTTGGTATAAACTGAGATGCAACTCCTACAGCTTCTGTTAATAATCCCCCTGGATTTTCTCTCAAGTCCAAGATTATTCCTTTCATACCTTGAGCTTTCAGTTCTTCAATAGTGGTTTTAAAATCTTCTGTTGTATTTTCATTCATAAAAGTTTTTATACGAATATATCCTATGGATGAATTCAACATAGCACCTTCCACAGATTTAATTTTTACCTCTTCAGGTACTATCTTAACATCAAACTCGCCTGTATCTGCTCTTTGAATTGTTAATTTTATTTCTGAGTTATTAGCTTCTGCAATCATAGATACTGCCTTTTCCATATCATCCCCAGATATATCTACATCATTTATCTTTTCAATGATATCATTTTCTACCAATCCAGCTCTATCAGCAGGTGAATCTTTAATTGTAGATACAATTGTTACTTTATTATCTTTAGGCGTTATAGTAACACCTAGCCCCTTCATGCTACCATTACTTTGTTTCATAAAATTATCAAATTCTTTTGCATTCATAAACACTGTATATTGATCATTTAATGAATTAGTCATCCCCTTAATAGCTCCTTCTAAAAGAGCATTATCATCAATTTCGCCATCAAACTTTTCTATTAGTTTATCCCTAACTGTAAAAAGCGCTGAGTATTTACCCTTATCATTAATTTGTTCTGCAGCACTTTCAACTTGTGGTGATGTTCTCACTAAAAAAATACCTTTAGTCGCCATATAATTTCCTGCTAGAAAAGATGCACAGCTAATAATTATTACAAAACAAATTAATGGTATTATTAAAATTGATTTTCTTTTTCTTTTATTATTTGAAAACATATAATTTTTTGATTTCTTCACCTATAAAGACTTCCTTTCATATGCATTATACATATAATCCCAAGAATATCTTTATAGGCACATTCTAAAAAATAACAAATCAGTATGCTAGTTTATTTTGTCCCTTTAGGGGATAAGTTCAACTAAGATTCAGATGGCGATAAAACCCCACTTGATATCATACTGCGTCGGCATGTTCACCTAATAGCCTACTATGAGGTAAACATACCTCATAGTTTGATGCAAAATATACATCACATCTTTGATTTGTTATTTTCTTTCAGTTGCCTAGATTAAACTGGATTATCATGTAAGCTTCTCTTCACGATTCCATCATATTAGATTTATTTTTTTATTCTTATTGTATCTATATTTATCCTTATTCTCAAAAATTATACGACTAAAAATTTCCTTAATGAAATTATGCTGGCAATTCCACCAACTACAATTCCGCCAAGCATAAATTGCCATGATAAGGTTGATAAAATGTAAGATGTTGGTACAAGGCTTATAAACACTAATTGAGAAGCAATCCATTTAACTAATCCATTATATGCAAAAAATAATGCTCCACAGGCCAATGTTGCACCAATTAAACCTATTACCATCCCTTCTATAACAAATGGCCATCTAATAAACCAATCAGTAGCACCTACAAATTTCATAATTCCAACTTCTCTTCTTCTTGAAAATACAGTCAATTTTGTTGTATTCATTATTAAGAAGATTGAAACACCTATTAATATTACAAATAATCCAAATCCAACTACTTTCACACCATTTACAATCGCTATAATCTTATCAACTAATTCTTGTTGATCTCCAATAGTTTCTATGCCTTCAAAGCCCTTTATTGCTTCGCTTACAGCAGATGTATATTCTGGCGACTCCAATTTTACTGTAAATGATGCCGAAAAAGGATTATTTTGTAATGTATATCCTTTTAGTAATCCTTCATTGTCATTTGTAGTAGCTTGGAAATTCTTATATTCCTCGTCTTTCGATTGATATACTACATCTTTAACGCCTTCAGCTTCTCTTAATTTCATCTCAATTTCTCTTTGATCAATAAGTTTTATATCATCTTTAAGGAAAACTTTAAGTTCGACTTTATTTTGAACGGTAGTAATTCCTTTGTTTATATTAGTAGCCACCAACATAAATATTCCTAAAACAAAAAAAGTTATAAGAACAGTAATTACTGAAGCAATACTAATAGTTCTATTCCTCTTCAAACTTGTAAATGCATCTTTAATAAAGTGTGTAATAGTATTAATTTTCATCTTCGTACTTACCTCTTTTCTCATCTCTCACAATTTCGCCTTTTTCAATAGCTATAACTCTTTTTTTCATATAGTCAACAATTTCTTTAGCATGAGTAGCCATTAAAACAGTAGTTCCTGCTTTATTTATATCCTCAAGCAATGACATTATTTCTCTAGCTGTATCAGGATCTAAGTTACCAGTAGGTTCATCAGCAATTAAAACAGATGGATTATTAACCAATGCTCTTGCTAGTGAAACTCTTTGTTGCTCTCCTCCTGATAACTCATTGGGGAACATTTTATATTTATGAGATAAGCCAACTAAAGATAATACCATTGGAACTCTTCTTCTAATATCTTTTGGTGATGCTTCTACAACTCTCATTGCAAATGCAACATTTTCATATATATTAAGGTTTGGTATCAATCTAAAGTCTTGAAACACCACTCCTATTTTTCTTCTGTAATACGGTACTTGTTTTCTTGTAATTGTGGATAAATCTTTATCTCCAACAATTAGTTTTCCATTTGTAGGTTCAACTTCTTTTAACAGCATTTTTATAAAAGTGGATTTACCAGATCCACTTGGTCCAACTAAAAATACAAATTCTCCAGCTTCTATTTGAACGTTAATATCTGATAAGGCTTTTACATTATTATTATAAATTTTAGATATCCCTCTAAATTCGATCATATTCAAACACTCCTTCTTTATCTCATTTCTAGCATTATAACATTCCCATCTCCTTGAATTATAGCTAAGAATAGTACTACCCTAGACCAGGTACATTGTGACCCTTGAGGTTACGAGGTCCTCCCGGTGAGGATAAGTTCAACTAGATTCAGCCGGAATGTAAAATTCCACCTGAAAAGTTTCACTTTATGCGTATATCCTGCAAATTAATTGCAAAACCTACAAAATCAATTATAACATAAGAATACTTTGTAATGTTATACAATTTTATTAAATATAAATGATAAGTATACTACATTTGAGTTTGTTAAATTACTATCAAAGGATTTTTGAAATTGCCTCTTCTAATATGATTTTGTTATACTATTTTTTTAATCTAAGTCTTTGAATCCTTCACCCAATACTTCATGAACTTCTCCTACTGTTATAAATGCTTGAGGATCTATCTCTTTTATAAATTTCTTTAATTTTATAAATTGATTTCTGCTTACAACCGCATATAGTATATTATTTGATTCACCTGTATAAGCTCCTGTTCCATTTAAAAATGTACATCCACGATCTAAAGTGTCTATTATAAACTTACTGATTTCATGATTATGTCTGCTTATAATAAAAACACTCTTACATATATTAAAGCCTTCTATAAGTCTATCAACTATTATTCCGAGCAATATTACACTTAGCATAGAATATAAAGCCAAATCTATTCCAAATACTAATGCACTTGCAAAAGTTATTACAAAATCAACCGCTAATAGAGATTTCCCTATATCTAAATGGAAAAACTTATTTAGAATTTTGGCTAATATATCTGTCCCTCCAGTTGATGCATTTTCATTAAATACAAGTGCCATACCAATTGCTGAAATTAATGTTCCAAAAACAGTAGCCATTATTAAATCATTAGTTATGGCTATTGGATTCAAAAACTTTTCTATTATCCATAATAATATAGATAATCCTAAACTGGCATAAATTGTTTTTACTCCGAAATTTCCATCAATAAACGCAAATGCAACTAGAAACAATACCACATTTAAAACCAAAGTTATCATTCCTATTGATAGGTTAGGCATAATTGCATTTATAACTATAGCTGCACCTGTTACTCCGCCTGCTGCAATATTATTAGGTGCAAAAAAATACTCTACTGATAGTGCAACTAGAATTATTCCTAATGTCATTATTATATATTCCTTAAATTTCTCTGCTTTCATTTTATATTCCCCTTTCCATTTCGCTCTGTTTTAAAACTGTGTTGATATTAGAACAGAACCTTTTATTTTTATCCGATCACTAATTTCCGTAACACTCCCACTTCTTCAAGTGGAAGATAACGTCTACATAATCCTGAACAATGTGACCCTTGTGGTTACATTGTGCCCCTCGAGGATATAAGTTCTTCTAATCTTTAGATTGAGAATTTGTATCCTTATTAAGAAAACTCCACCTGAAGCTAGGAATCACTTTATTCATAAGAAAATTCCCTTTAGAAGTTTCACTTTATAGTTTTCCTTGTTTGTTTTCGATTATTCAAGAACAGAAAAATACAGGATATTTAGCTATTTCATAAGCTTTATATCCTGTATCTTTATTATACTATACTTAATCTTAAATTATTTTACTTGTTTAACAAATTTAAGATTCAATTATTTCTTTAATGAAATAGCCTTTTTACTACGCTCTACTATAGCTTCTGTTGTTAAACCATAAACTTTTAATAATTCATTTGGTTTACCACTTTCACCAAAAGTGTCTTTTATCCCAACCTTTAACACTGGAACTGGACATTCTTCTGTCACAACTTCAGCAACTGTTGAGCCTAAACCACCAATTACACTATGTTCTTCTGCTGTAACTATTGCTCCGGTTTCTTTAGCTGCTTTAATTAATAAATCTTTATCAATTGGTTTTATTGTATGTATATTTATTACTCTTGCATTAATTCCGTCTTTAGCTAATTCATCTTTAGCCTCTAAAGCTAATTCAACCATCATTCCTGTTGCTACTATAGTAATATCATTACCGTCAGCTAATGTTACACCTTTTCCGATTTCAAATTTATAACTATCTAAATCATTTATAACACTAACTGGTAACCTACCCAACCTAACATAACAAGGACCATTATATTCTGCAACTGCTAATATTGCTGCTTCTGTTTCTACAGCATCTGCTGGATTAATTACTGTCATGTTTGGAATACTTCTCATTAATGATATATCTTCAATTGATTGGTGTGTAGCTCCATCTTCTCCAACTGTTAACCCTGCATGAGTTGCACAAACCTTAACATTTAGCTTTGGGTAGCATATTGAATTTCTAATTTGTTCAAAAGCTCTTCCAGCTGCAAACATTGCAAATGTACTAGCAAACGGAATCTTTCCACAAGTTGAAAGACCTGCTGCAACTCCCATCATGTTTGCTTCTGCTATTCCCATATTTATAAATCTTTCTGGTGAAACAGCTTTAAAATCTGCTGTTTTAGTTGATTTTGATAAATCTGCATCAAGTACTACAATATTTTCATTTATATTTGAAAGTTTTGCTAAAGCTTTACCATAAGCCTCTCTCGTTGCTATTTTATTCCCCATTAGTTTTCCCCTCCAATTTCCTTTAACGCTTGTTCACATTGCTCTTTACTTGGAGCAGTTCCATGCCATTCGGCTTTGTTTTCCATAAATGAAACACCTTTACCTTTTATTGTGTTACATATAATAGCAGTTGGTTTTCCTTTAAATTCTTTTGCTTTTGCAATTGCATCTATAATTTCATCATAATCATGACCATTAATTTTTAAAACATTCCATCCAAAAGCTTCAAATTTTTTGTCTATTGGACCTGGATTCATTACGTCTTCTATATTTCCATCTATCTGTAATCCATTATTATCTATAAATGCAGTTAAATTATCTAATTTATAGTGAGCTGCTGACATTGATGCCTCCCATACTTGACCTTCTTCAAGCTCTCCATCCCCTAGGATTGTATATACTCTATAGTCCTTCTTATCAAGTTTTCCTGCTAATGCCATTCCTACAGCTGCAGAAATTCCTTGTCCTAATGAACCTGTAGACATATCAATTCCTGGTAAATCATTCATATTAGGATGACCTTGTAATCTTGATCCAACTTGTCTTAATGTTTTTAATTCTTCTACTTCAAAGCATCCTTTTCTAGCTAAAACACTATATAATGCTGGTGCTGCATGACCCTTTGATAAAACAAATCTATCTCTATTGGGATCATTTAATTTAGATTTATCTATATTCATTTCTTTAAAGAATAATACTGCCATAATATCAGCTATTGATAAAGATCCTCCTGGATGCCCTGATGCTGATTCTGTAAGCATAGATACTATATCTTTTCTTATTAGCTTTGAAACTTCTTCAAGTTTGTATTCATTATTCATTATAGAACCCCCTATTATTAATTCATTTACTCATTTATAGTATGTTTTATTTTTAATATATTTATTCTAACATAGAAGCTATTATTTGTATACTCCATTTATTAATGTGATATACTTTTATCGTTATTTTTGCTATATAGAGTAATTAATTATTTAAAAAGAGTAGCATAAATATTATACTACTCTCTATCAACTTACAATTAAGAAATAAATTTCTACATAATTTGAAAAACCATACTTTTACAAATCTTTTTAAGGTTTCATCCTTAATTATACATTGAAATTCTTTTTGTCAATTTAAATTTAAGCTAACTGCTAATGCCTTATCAACCTTTTTCATGTCTGCTTCAGTCATATGTCCAATTTTTTCTTTTAGTCTTTTCTTATCTAAAGTTCTTATTTGTTCTAATAAGACAACAGAATCTCTATTTAACCCATATTCCTCTGAAGAAATCTCAACATGAATAGGCAATTTAGCTTTATTTATTTGAGATGTTATTGCTGCTATAATAACAGTAGGGCTATATCTATTCCCAATATCATTTTGTATTATAATAACAGGTCTTATTCCACCTTGTTCAGATCCTATGACTGGACTTAAATCCGCATAGAAAATTTCCCCTCTTTTTACCACAATGTTTGCCATTTTTAAATAATCACACTCCGCAAATCCATGCCTCATACTCATTAACATCATCTAACATATATTCGAAACCTAACTTAGAATATTCTAAGTTTATTTCAGCCATCTCTTGATAACCCTTTTTCATTATTTTTTCAAAATCAGCTGAAAATCCTTCGTTAATATATTGTATTAACGATTTCTCCATAATTCCACTACTTTTTTTAATTTTATTATTTTCTATATCTCTCATTTTTTTGTTTTTGATATTATTTAGCTTAATTATTGACATATTTTCGCCTCCATAGCAGTAAAAAGTTCTTTCTAACTATGATTATATTGCAAATTATGTCAATTTGTCAAAGGATTTGTATGACTTATTTGTCACTTATACGATAATCTTTTGTTTTTATCACTTTTTCACAACTTATGTATGTACTTTCGGTATCTTTATAAAGTTAGTATATCTTTTTTTAATGTTAATGTTGGCTTGATTTCTATTTAATAAGCTTATTTTCTTTAAAATAAATCATTATTTAAGCTTTTTTCTTTTTTAAAATCTTTATAAGTTATTATAACTCTTTCTTTATTACTATCATCTAAAATCCTCAATAAAACTGGAACTCTTGTATTTTTATCTACATAAAATTCAGCCTTATTTAAATGCTTGTTTTTACTATTATATTTCATATCTACTTGTAAATAAACTCCTTGACCCCACTCTGCCTTAACTTCTTTGATTTCACCAATCTGTGGATTTGATAAAACGTTCTCTATAAATGCTAATGGATAGATTATATCTATATCTTTATCTAGAATATATTCCCCCTCTTGGTTTCCTTCTACTTTAATCTCTCCACCTTTATAAACCTTAACACCTTCATATCCATCCTTAAATTCTATTCTTGCTCCTCTATCAAAACTATAATATTGCAATGTGCTTTCCTCAAATTGTGATTTTGAATTTTTAAATACATATTCAACTTTACTGCTGTAACATTTTGTATTCTTTAATTCATTTATTATGTCTACATTTGAGGGTGTAACTACATGCCTGCATAAAACAATTAGTAAGATTAAAAATATTGGAATAGAAACTATGATTCCTATTATTAATGTTTTGTTAAATAAGATTTTTTTTAAATTCATAAGTCCTCCAAAGATTTATTACTACGTAATACTATTTATGAAAATCTCCAGACTTTTATTCTTAATTAACTAATAATACTATTAATTTCTTTAGGCAATTCATTTATAATATCTCTTGCATTTACTATGTAAGCTTGTTTTCCTAATTTATCAGCTATATTTCCATGAACATAAGCACCTAAAAGAGCCGCTTGCTCCAAATTAACACTTTGTGAAAGAAATGCATTTATTATTCCTGTTAATGCGTCTCCCATCCCTCCTGATGCCATCTTACTATTCCCCGTAGGATTTATATAAGTATCTTTCCCATTTGAAATTACAGTATTATACCCCTTTAATAAAACAACTATTCCGTATTTCTTTGCAACCGTTCTTGTTATATTAATTCTATCTGATTCCACATCTTCAATAGTTATTCCTAAAAATCGTGCCATTTCACCTGGATGTGGAGTAATAATTGCTCTACCTTTTAAATTATCTAGCAAAGACTTGTTTTCTCCGATTAAAGTTATTCCATCTGCATCAATTACAACTGCGCATTTACTATTATTTATAACTTGTTCTAATAACTTTTCTTCCCTATCCCCACTTCCAACTCCAGGTCCAAAAGCAATAGAACTCGCACTTTTTATGAGTTCTATCACATTATTATCATCCCAAGTTAATGTCATAGCTTCTATCAATCTGCTTGATAGTGCTGTTTAAACCTCTTCATTACATATCAATGTAGTTAATCCAGCACCTGATCTAACTGTACATTCTGTAGTAATGAAAGCTGCTCCTGCAAATCCCATTCTCCCTGCTATAACTAATGCTCTACCATAACTTCCTTTGTGACCATAGACCTCTCTTTTAGAAAGTAATTGTTTATATTCCTGCTTTTCCAAGATGCAAAAATTCCCAGAGTTTGTTCTTTTTATGCATTCTGGTATCCCTATTTTTAATATTTTCATATTTCCAACACTATTAATTGCTTTATAATTTAAGAATCCTTGCTTAATAACCTCAAATGTATAAGTAATATCAGCATGTACTGCAATTCCCCTCTCAATTCCTAAATCACAATCCAAACCTGATGGAATATCAATTGATGCTATAAATTTCCCATAGAGATTTACATATTCTATAACTTTCTTAAACATCCCTGTTAAATCTTTATTAAGTCCAACACCAAAAATCCCATCTACTACTACATCATAATTTTTAAGGTCATTAATTAAATTTTTCTCTATATCATTTTCTGATTTTAAAAAGAAAATTTCTCTTTTATCAATTAAGTTTTTTAATATATTCAAATTAAGCCTAAAATCATTTGTATAATTTTCATCTTTGCTTATAATATAAACCTTTACTTTTTTTCCGTCTAGTATTAAATGCCTACATAATGCTAGGGCATCCCCTCCGTTATTACCTTTTCCACATAGTATTAAAAATGACTCTCCTTTATCCGCTAACTCCCTAAATATACCTATCGCAGCATTCTCCATAAGTATACTCCCTGGAATTCCTATATTATTAATAGCCTGCCTATCCATTTCTTTGCACTGATTAGCCGAAAAAATTTGAAACATTATATCGCCTCCATCACTACATAAGCTATTGCATTTTCTTTACTATGTGAAATGCTAACATGCATATTAAATTCTTTTATATCTAATAACTTATAGATCTTGTCGCTCAAATTCACAACTGGCTTTCCTAGCTCATCTCTCAATACTTCAATGTCCTGCAATCCAAAACCTCTAAAACCCATTCCTAGGGCTTTGCTAATTGCTTCTTTAGCTGCAAAATTTCCAGCTATTACATTACTCTTTAACCCTTTAAATTTAAAATACTCAATTTCATTACTAGTAAATGATTTTTCAATAAAACTACTTGTTCTCATTATTACCTTTTCTATTCTATTAATTTCTATTATATCAGTACCAATTCCAATAATCATAATTTATCGCCTCTCTTAGTAATATCTTACCATATACTAGCGTAAATATTTAATTATTGCTATACTTTGATGTTAATTTATAGCTTGTTCTTGTATTTTAGCATCAAATTCATAAGCATGCTCGTCTACATAACTCCCTATAATGTCAATTAAATGGAGAGGAGACACTTGATTATTATATAACTTCATTATTAATTTTTTTACCTTATATCTATGAGGTGAAATTATGTCTATCTTTTCTCTTTCCAAATTTACATTTTTTAAACCCACATAATCTTTTCTTTCAATTTCAATTCCATATGCTGTTATTCCCATATAGTCTTTCTTTATAAGTCTGTAAGCATACCTAAACTCCACATCATCATCCCTATTAATAGATGTGTATTCCTCAACTAAATTCATACCCATTCAACTCCTTGATTAATAGTTCTTATTTACATACTTATACTATCACATAATATATTAATAAATTGTCAAAGCATGTCCACTATTTCAAAATTCATATTTTTTTTATTGACAATAAATCTTATTCCGTTATCCTTTACAACATATAGATGCTTCAAATCCTCATAATTATAATCTCATTTGTCGAAATTTAATTAACATTAGTTTTATAAGTGTTAATATAAGACATATTCCACAATACAAATATACCTTTTTCACAATAAAAGTATATTTGTATTGTGAAAATAAAAAAAGAGCTAATAGCTCTTTTTTCACCTCATAATCTCTTTTTTTATTTAACCATAATCGAAAAATATCTTTTCAGATACCGTTTACACATTTATTATAACATATTCTCTTTTAAATACAACACTTTTATATAAATATTTTTATATCCTCTGATTGGTTTATGATAATGTCTTGTTATGCCACATTTGATTATGTCCCCAAATAAAACATAACTAATAGTATAATAACCTTATGAAAAATAAGAGATGAGGTGGACACAATTAGAAAGGTGGATC
>Ga0302140_10000798_pt1 | contig 41435 bp, 34 predicted proteins | sample I_Bog_E1_1_FD_202095 | JGI IMG/M metagenome (GOLD analysis project Ga0302140, IMG submission 202095) | Peat permafrost microbial communities from Stordalen Mire near Abisko, Sweden - I_Bog_E1_1 | ecosystem: Environmental > Terrestrial > Soil > Wetlands > Peat | place: Sweden: Abisko, Stordalen...
CTCCAGCGACACCCCGGTGAAAAGCGCGTAACCGGCGCCGATGGTGAACAGATAAAGTACGGTGCCTGTAAAGTAGACCGCCGGCCGCCGCGGACCGAGGCTGAGAATCGCCAGCGTAGCAGCATTCACCAGGCCTGCCAGCAGGTAAGCGATGGGGGCGCGCACGCGCACCGGAATGAGCGACGCCGCGAGTGCGCCCGCAGCCATCAGCAAAGCGCCGGCCAGCCCATTGATCCATGCAACTTGCTGGCCGGTGACGCCGTAATCGCGAGCCAGCTCCGGCAGCAGGCCGATCATCGCGCCGCTGCACATCGGAAACGTAACCAGCAGCGTATAGGGGATCGCCTCCCACCGCAGAAACGTGCCCTTGAACTCCTGCCATATGCGCGCGCCGGTCTTGCTCGCGGCAGTCGCGCGCGCATCCTGCTCGCCGATGGGCTCCAGTGCGGGCGCCGCCAGCGCGGCGAGCGACGGGAGCACGATCATAGCGGCGACGATCCAGCCCAGCGCGCCGAGGCTGAGCCGCGCGGCAAGCGAGACCAGCACAAAAACAGCAATGCCGCCGATAGCCAGCGAACCAACCTGGTAAAAGCTGCCGGCGCGGCGGCGATTGGTTTCGCTGTGCAGCGTGCCCATCATGCCGCCGCATGCGGCAGCCACAAGCACGCCCAGGCAGGCGCTCAAGAACAGCAGTGCGACCGCAAAATTCGACCCCAGCCGCGGCTGGTGAAAGGCAAGCAGGAGAATCGACGCCGAGGCCACAGCCCCGGCCATGAGCCAGATACGCCGGCCCATCCAAAAGTCCGTCAGCGGGCCCCAGAGAAAATAAATCGCGTGCGGCAGCGACAGCAATGCAACCAGGCTGGCGGCGCGCGCGGGGTCCACACCTTCATTGCGTAACAGGTAAGCGAGCGCGCCGCTCACCAGCCCGACGGCAATGACCGCTTCTGGCGCGATGAGCAAGCTGAAGAGCCACGGTCTCTCACGCGGCAAAGCTGGCGATTGAGTCGCGGTCTCCGTGCTCTCGGCTGGACGCATGCGGCTAGCGTAACATGGGCTTACTGTGGCGAGTGCCCCAGATCCGACAAGTAGAGAATGTGGGTGTCCCAGGTCCCGCCTTTGGGTTCTGGATTGACCCTTGGAGGGTTGCGGTGTTCCCTCCTCCGTGGTACAATTCGTATATACGCAGTGCGCTACGAATGGGATGAACGGAAAAACCGGCAGAACCAGCGCAAGCACGGTGGAATCTCATTCGAGCTGGCGGTATTGGTCTTTGAGGATGAGCGCCGCCTGACCGCCAAGGACCGGGTTGATGAAACTGGAGAGCAGCGTTGGCACGCGATCGGCGCCGTCTCCATCGAATCTGGGACTGATCCCGTTCTTGTCGTGGTCCACGTATACAGACACCCCGTCGACGAAGACCTGTCGCCGGGGACCCCGAGGGAGGACAACCATGGTGAGGAGATCATTCGCATCATCTCAGCCCGCCGGGCTGAAAAGCATGAGTACCGAAGATATCAAGAACAGATTGTGGACTGAGCGGGAGCGGCAAGCGCTGCGCAAAGCCAGCGCCGCCCAGGCATCGGGCGACGATTCGGATATTGATTATTCCGACATTCCGCGGCTGACCGAAGAGCAACTTTCGAGCCTGGTGCGGCTGCGCGGCGGCAAGCGCAAGGTCGCGGTGAGCGTCCGTCTCGACCCGCAGGTGCTCGATTGGCTGCGCGCCAAAGGCGTGGGACACTTGACCCGCATCAACGATATTCTGGCCAATCTGATGGAAGCCGAAAGGCAGGCAGGGGCGGAGCGTTGAGGGTCATGCGGTCCCACCCTTCGCAAAATGCGCGAAGGATGGGGCACCCGGCAGTGCGTCGAATTTTTCCTTGTCTACCTTCATATGAGTAGATTCTATGCGATGGCCATTCCATAGCGCTACGGATGTTGACAGCGCTATGCTTATACACTTGGTATCAAGATGCAAACCCATAATAGTCCGATAGTTGTAGAGCAAACTATTGCATCTCTCGGACTACTAGTGCATCATATTTACAGATGTCGGATGGGTTGAGGTTCGGATTAACACGCTACCCGAACATATATATCCATCATGTTTTGAGAAAAAGCCCCTCTTCGAGGGGCTTTTTCTTTGCCTCTGGTCCTCGACCGTCACCTCGCGGAATCACTGAAAATAGCGCCGCATTTGGGTGTTTCTGATGGCATTCGAATACGAGTTCGTCTTTAACAATATGACCCTCTTTGCCAATCCTAGTGCCGGGATTACGGAGAATTGTTGACCAACCTCCGCGTCCTGCCTCTGTGGCTGATTCAAATGCAATCTCAGTTTGTTCAACAACTTCATCTATTGAATACCCGTCTTTGATGCAGCGGCTTCTATATAGATGCTTTCCGTCGCATACGATGATGGCCTCGATTGGCTCCATCTCGTCTTCTTCCCGTATCGCGTTTATTGCCCCAAGTTGGTCGGGAGTAAAGACGCCAATCTTTACGTACGGGGATCTTTTACCAGCCGCGACAAGTTCAAGGCATTTGCGAATTTTCCTTATTCCATCGGCAAAAAGTGGCACACAGCCCCTTCCTTGGCTATCAATTGTTGGGACACTGTGCAGCCAGTACAGTAGTCAACACCGGAAGGCGGGAGATTCGAACTCCATTCCATCATCTGAATCTGGGGATATAAAGCCCCGTTCTGGCACCTGCCAGACGCCATCCACATTTACATCAACTTTCCGGATATTCCATTAGCAACACGTTTTGAAGCGTTTGCAGCCATTGTTCGCGCTCCACCTTTGGCCATGGTTTGCCTGGCGAGGGCAAACGATAGAAAAGACCCATCAACATTAAGCTAGACTGCGCCGCAAAAGACACAGCTTTTGGAGTGGGCGAGATCGGCGGCGTATTTGATGCGATGGGTTCCGCTACCTGAGAAGCCTTTTTGACGGTGCTTCGTTTCTTCCCAGCTCCTCCGCTCCTCGCGGATTTCTGCGTTATGTACGGTGAGATGGGGATTCCGGCATCCGCTGCTGCATCTTTCAGGAAAGCAATGCACCGCGAAATCGTTTCTCCAGTTGCCGATGTGTTCTCTGCGAAGTTCTCCCGAAGCATATGAGCGGTGGCAGTGGAGATGTCAAAATCGTCTCGAAAAATGAATGGGTAGGACTTCTTCAACACCTCCTCAAGCGCTGCCTTCCGCTCGGACTCCTCTCCGCTCACGTAGCGTTTCATGATCGGGCAGGGAATGTTGTTCTCTGAAATCATCCCAAGAAAACGCAAAGCCGTAGTAACCTGACTCTGAGCAGCTCCGGACATTGATCCCATGAGACCCCGGTCAATTCGCCCCGGAAGCCCCTGTTTAAAGCGGTCAAGGAAGTTCGAGAGCGTTTTATATGCCACGTACGGCGGCGTTGCCGCCTTCTTTTCAGGTGCATCCATAGCGCCATTCTCCTCGATTTACCGTCGTAAGGCAATAGAAATAATCTACTATACGTGTTCGTATAATGCAATACGGCGTCCGATTTTTATTTTAATGTGCTCTGTTGTCCATGAGAGCATGTCGCATGAAGGAAAATGTGCGCGGCCAACTTGTTCTTTATAAATGATTTAATGGATAGATGTTCCGTCTGCTTGTGTGGGAAGACAGTAAGGCTCTGGTTTTTGTACATACTGAGGATCAGTTTAAGGCACACGAAGATGGACTTCCGCATACGGAGCCTGTCGGCTTCCCTGTCGAGGGCGTATTTCTATGGAAATCGAGCGTAGCCGGGTGCCCCAGGTCTCGATTTTGAGACCTGGGAAACCAAATAACTCAACCCCTGCCAACGACCCAAAACAATCTCATCTGTAATCGAAGGCGATTACACAATTGCCATACCCGGAAACGGTTGCTGCTAGGGCTGCTTTCCCTTTCCGCAGCGCAGCGCGCTGGGCTTGCCGAGAATTAGCTTCCGTTGGCGCACAATGGAATTGGATTGAGGACGGGTGGGCAATGAAGTTGAGCAGAGACTGGGTTGCGAAGCAGGTCGAACGGCAATGGAAAGACATTCGCCTCCCTTTCTCGTTACCAGAAAATTAATACCCCACCCCCCTCCTATATTTTCAAAACTTTGCATATCTATTTGCCGAGTTGTGAAACTGGAGAATAACTCACTCGCCTTAGCGCGGAAGCGCCAGCAGTGCGCCCCAGTTCAATCCAGCGCCGAATGCGGAGAAGACCAGAGGGCCGGCGAGTGCGGCGGTTTGCCCGCTATGCCACTCGGCAGCGGCAATCAGCAGCGAGGCGGACGAGGTGTTTCCGTAACGGGCGATGTTGGTGAAGAAGCGCTCCCTGGGCGCTTTGACCGCCGCGGCAACGCGTGTAATCAAATTCAGATTGGCCTGGTGCAGCAGGAAGGCTTCAACCTCGCCGGGCGCGATGCCGTTGCGGGTGAGCAGCTCGTTGATGGCGCGGGGCATCTTGCGCGAAGCGTGCATGATCACCGCCGGCCCATCCATGTGAAAGTGCCCGTCCCGCACGAAAAGGATGTCGGCCGCGGTGCCATCGGTAAACAGGCAAGAGTCGGCAATGCGGGCAAAGCCCGTCTCGGCGTCGACCAGAGCGGCTCCCGCGCCATCGCCGAAAAGAATGGCGGTGTTCTTGCCTTCGGGATTGAGCGCGACGCGGCGCGACATGATCTCAGCGCCGATGACCAGTACGCGGCCTGCGGTAGGCGCAAGCTGCGCGGCTAAAGTCAGCCCGATGAGCGACCCGGCGGAGGCGACGGGGATGTCGAGGGCGGGCGTAGAGGCAAGGCCGAGCCCGGCGGCAATCTGGCTGGCGGGGCCGGGACAAAAACGGTCGCTCGATCCGCTGGCCACCAGGATCATGCCAAGTTCCGCGGCGGTTGCGCCGGCTTTTTCAAGGCAATCCCGCGCCGCAAGCAGGCCGATGCTCGCCACCGTGTCCTGGTCGGATGCGTAACGGCGCTCTTCGATGCCGCTGACTTCGAGAATCCACTCGGGCGTAGCATCCACCAGGGGCGCGATCTCCTGATTGGTCACACGGCGCGGCGGCAGCCACGAGCCGAAGGCGCGCAGATAGGCCATGAGCTATGCCTTGGCCTTAAGGTAAGACTCGACCTTGCTTATGGTGTCGAACTTGCGCGCCGATAAGTCGGAGTCGGGAATGGAGACGCCGAACTCTTCTTCCAGGCCGCTGACAAAGTCCGTGAGGGCAAAGGAATCCAGTAGCCCCGAAACAAACAGAGACTCATCCGCGCCGGGGGTGATCTCTTTTCCAGTAACTTTTTGAAGGACTTTAAGGATTCGAGCTTGCGGCTCCATCGATCGCTCCTTGTGCTGTCGTTTCACTGCCTGTAAGGTTGTGTTCTTTGTAGGTGTTGTAGCCGGTCATGAGGTCGGCGAGCAGAGCGTCGGCCAGAGCCCGGTATCCTTCGCCTGTGAAATGCGTGTGGTCAGGCTGCGCCCAGCCTGCGTAGACCCACTGCTGCATCGCTCCCAGGCCGCCCATGCGCTCGCGCTGATCCCAGTAGGCGCAACCGTGGGTGCGGCAAACGGCGCGCTGCGCCTGGACAATGCGATCGGTGCCCGCGTAGGGATGCCACGCGCGATGCTGGGTTGTGGAGCGGTCCGCAGGGCCGACCACGAGAATCGACGACTCCGGAACATACTGGTGGAGGGTATCGATGATCGAGGCAAAGGCCACGCGATAACTCTCCTCGTCCCAGAGGGTACTGGCAGCCTCGTTGGTTCCGTAGGCCAATACGATCAGGGCCGGCGAATTGTCCTTGAGATAGCGCGAGAAAAGCGGCTGATCCCACTTGAGGATCAATGGGGCCTCGGCTCCGTTGATGCCGATCGACTCCCATGTAACGCCTGGTTGGGTTGCAACCCAGCCCAGCAGAGTTACAGGCGCGCTTTGCTCCGTGGTGACTTCAAAATGGTGGTCGCCGGGCATGCAGAAGTAGCTATAGGTGCCGGGACCGGTGACGGGCGCGTCAGTTTGAATTTCGACCGGGACGCCGTCATTGTCAGTAAAACGCAGGCTGCCGCCGCCGGGCTGTTGCAGGTATTGGAGTTGAAGCGTGGCGCAAGAGGTGTCGAGAGTGACGCGTTCGCCGGCGCGGGCCGCAGAGATGCTGATGCCGCCCAGGCCCGTCTGTCCATCGCCAAGCTGCTGAAATTTGTTTCCCTCTGTCTTCCATCCCGCAGTCTGCGACCGCGACGAGCCGAGAATCCTGTAACCGGCAAAGGGGTGGCCGGCGTAGGAGTAACCGATGCCGCCGTTGCCAAACTGTTCCTGGAAGACGCGCCGGGCTTCGCCCGTAAACATATCCGCGGCGGTGTGTGAGTCGCCAAATTGCAGCACGCGCAGAGTCTCGGTCTGTAGCTCCGAGGCGTTGCGCGAGGCCTCGTGGGAGGCAAGCTGGGCATAGAACCCATCGAGCGCGGAAGCATACGCGATAGGCTTCGCGACTGGTTCCTTGAGCCGTTCGCCAATCTCCTCAATCAGCGCAGCCTTGTGCGCGGGGTCCATGCGCGGTCCGGCATAGTAGCGCACACGGGCGCGAGCGTGGGCGCGGCCAGTTTTGCCGGTTACGGCATGTCCGGTTTTGTGGCCCCTGGCGCTTGATTGGGTTGCCGCCGGGGCGTGATGCTTCTTTTTGGGCGCAGCGGCCGGGAGCGTGGCAGTGCTGGCGAACAGCAGTAAGAGGGCTAGACAGACTACAGAAAAAGTGCGAGATACATTTGAATTTGGCGAAGAGCATCCCTCAGGGGCTAAAGCCCGCGTTACTTGTGCCGCGTTTTCGGCACGGCTAAAGCCGTGCCCTTTCAAGGCCGTGCAATTCACAACAACCTGCAAGACGGCATTCAGCCGATTTGGAAGACGCCAGTTCATTTCTTTCTGGCCTTCCTTTTTGCGTGTTTCGCATCCGGTTGGTGGTCAGGCGTTGCTTTGGGGGCGTCAGGCTTGGGAGCGGCTGCGGCGGGTGGGGCTGGAAGGGCAATTCCGTGTTGCATCTTCCATCGATTGTATCCCAGGCCCAACTGCTCCACGAATAGGCTTGCGACGATGGTGGCGCCCTGCGGTGTGGGATGCAGCAGGTCGGCGGTTACGAGCCGGGGACTGGCCGCATACCAACGGCCCATGGCGCCGTCGCCGCCCATCGCGTCGTAGGTGTCAAAGAAGGCGCAGTGCGTCTCGGCGGCCACCTGGCGCTGAATGGCGACGATTTCGGGAATGGTGCTCATGGTCTTGATCTCGTCCAGTCCGCTGCGCTCTCCGCGATCCATGGGGCTCATCACCAGAATAGACGCGCCAGGAGCCGCAATGCGCAGGCGCTGAATGGCTAAACGAAGCTCGGCCGCATATTGCTTGTGAACAAAAGAGCCAAAGCTGCTCTCGTTGGAGCCGTAGTTGACGATGACCAGCGCGGGGGCGGCGTGGTCAAGCTCCTGCTTCCACAAGACCGGCTGCACCACGCGAGCCAGCACGGTGGTGGTTGCGCCGTTGAGGCCCAGGCTGCTGTAGAGCAGTCCGCTCGAGCCACGGCGGAAGTCCGCGCCAAACAGGGTCACGCTGCCCGACGTGGGCCGGATGGAGACTGTTTTTGTGCCGGGCGGGAGTTCGACATGAACCGAGACTGCTGCCTGCGTGTCGGCAGAGGTTGGTTGTTCGATGATTCGCTGATCGTCCGCCTCGACGGCAAATGCGCCGCCGCCGGGCTTGGCCAGGTACTCCACCTCCACGGCGGTCTGATCGGATTCGGTGAGCCGGAATTTGCTCCATGCGCCGGATTGTCCCTCGAAGGCCGCGCCACCCAACCCATAGATTCCCTCACGCATGAGACCTACCCCGGTGCGCATCTTCCAGCCGTGGTCGCTGATCTCAACGCCGCGGTGGCCATACCAGGCCCAGGGCTTGGCGATGAGGGTATAACCGCGGCCGGCGTCGCCAAACCGGCTTTGCAACTGAGCGCGCACGTCGCCGGTGATCAGGTCGGCGGTGGTGGGCGAGTCGCCATAGTGGAGGATGGTGGTGACTCCGCCCGGTTTGCTTTGTGCCTGATTCGCTTGTTCGAGCTTCCAGAGCGCAGCGAAGAATGGATCGAGGCTGTTGGCGTCGTCAACGAAGACGGCGGAGATCGCCTGGGGCTTGCCGTTGGCTTGAGGTTGGATCGGTGTCACCTTGGGAACTACCGGCGCGGGAGGCTGCGGCCAGCGCAGCCGGAAGGTCTGCTCGAAGATGCCGGGGTCGATGCCCTTGCCGCGATCCATGTACATGCGCCAGCCCAGCAGCGCGTCGATCATCACCAGGATGGCGAGCGCCGTCTTGAGCGGGAACCCGCCGCCGCCAGCCGGACGCGGCGGGCGCGGGTTGGACGCGGAGGGGTTAGAAGTTGCCATAGACGAAAGGAGCGGAGCCGCGGCCCGCCAGCGTTTGAATGAGCAGAATCAGGGCGGCCATGGCCAATCCCTGCACCCAGAAGGGCACGCGTGCCGCCACGTCCGCTGAAATCTCAAACCAGCGCGGCGGAAGGCAATGGATCACGGCGGCCAGCAGCATAATGCCCAGCACCAGCGGCGTAAGATTGTCTGCCGACCAGGTGAGCGCGGCCAGGCTGCGCACGATAGCAATGGCATTTTCAAGCGAGGTCGCCCTGAAGAAGATCCAGGTGAAGCAGACAAAGTGGAAGGTGACAAGGCCGCCTAGCAATTTAGCCCACCAAAAGGGCGAAGGAATCTTGCGGATGCGCTTCCAGGCGAAGACGACGCCGAGCGCCAGCCCGTGCAACACGCCCCAGATCAGGAAGGTCCAGGAGATGCCGTGCCAGAGACCGCCCAGGATAAAGGTGATGAGGAATGCATAGCCGTACGAGATCACCGGAAATTTGCGGCGCTTGGGCAGCATGTCAAAGACGTAGTCGCGCAGCCACTCGGAGAAGGTGATGTGCCAGCGCCGCCAGAATTCAGCCACGTTGACGGCGAGATAGGGCTGGCGGAAGTTCTCTGGCAGCTGAATGCCGAGGAGCAAAGCCGCGCCGATGGCGATGTCGGTGTACCCGGAGAAATCGAAGAAGAGTTGCAGCGCGAAAGCGTAGACGCCCACGAGGGTCTCCACGCTGGAGTAGAGCGCCGGAGTATCGAAGACGCGGCCCACCAGATTGTTGGCCAGGTAGTCGGCGATGAGCAGCTTCTTGACCAGGCCGATGGCGATGAGCAGCAGAGCGCGGCCGCCATCTTCTCTGGTGAAGGCGAAGGGCGTGGCTAGCTGGCCGAGCAGCTTGCGCTGGCGCGGAATGGGTCCGGCTGTCATGGATGGGAAGAACAGGGCTGAGGCCAGATAGGTCAGGTAATTGCGCGTGGGCTGGATTTCACCCAGATAGAGATCGATGGTGTAGGTGAGCGACTGAAAACAGTAGAAGGAAAGGCTCAGCGTGAAGAGCCATGCAAAGCGTCCGCCGGTGAAAAGCGGAACCAGCTTGAGCCCCACGAGCAGGCCCAGGTTGATGGTCAGCGAGACCCCGAGCAACAGGCGGCGGATGGCCGGGCGCTGCGATCGTCCGAATCCGAGACCGACAAGAAAGTCGGCGGTTGCGGCCAGGGGCAGCGCCAGATAGATGAGGCTGAAGCGGGCCAGAAAGAACAGGTTTGCCGCTACCAGCACCGCCAACTGGAGCCGGCGCGACCCGGCGGCGGCCCAGTAGAGCAGGCACACCGCAACCAGAAATACAAAGAAAGGAGCCGCGCTAACAAGCATGGAGGAGTTCCAGACGATCTTCCGTGACCCGTGGCGCGAAGGTCAAGCGCCGCCCAAGTCCATCTTTCATGGTCAGGCTTTTGAAGCGGAGCGAAACTGGTGCGGAATGAAGAATTTGGCGGCGGGAACACAGTTGATTACGTCGTTCTGGCGCAGAAAGGTTGGCGGCGGAAGAGTATACCCAACAACTCGCTTCAACTTCACATATAGGTAATTCTCTGCATGGCACCCATTCGTAACGCGCGTAATCCGTCTACTGGACAGTCACTGGAATCGTTGTCTGGTGAGAAACAGTTCCCAAAGTCCCGTTGACCGTAACGTTGTAATTGCCCGGTGGCACGGACCCAAGCGATCCCCAGAATCCGCAGGAAACCAGTCCCGTTGCCAGCACAAACAGCATCAGCGCACAGAGCAGCGCTCTCCACCTCCGCCGCCTACTGAAGCCCACGGGCAGGAGCAGCGCTAGACCGAGAGTTCCCGCAACCACCGGCCATCGCGCCCCCGGCTTGCGGAGATCGAGACTGGCTGTGGTGGCCGAGATCGAGACCGTCACCGTATTCGTTGCGCTGGTTGCCCCTGCGGCAAAACTCATTGAGGCTGGGACGCTGCACACCATTGACCGGAATTGAGCTGGAGACGTGCAACTCAGGCTGATGCTGCCCGTTGCCGCGGCTGGACCGTTCAGCGTAGCTGTCAAGGTGGATTTTGAGGAGGAATTCGCTGCGGCGCCCAGGGTAACCGGAGTGGCGCTGAGGGTGAAGTCCAGCGCCGGAGGGGGTGGTGGAGGAACGGCTGGAGCGACAGTTACCGTAATCGAGGCGGTTGAGGGCAAGAACTGCGCATCGCCGCTGTAGTTTGCTGTCAAGGTGTGAACGCCGGCGGTCAGCGTGGACGTGGTGAATGTGGACACTCCGTTGCCGTTTGCATCGGGCGCGGTGGTCACGGTACCCAGCGGATTAGTCCCATCGAGAAAGTCGACGCTGCCCCCTGGATAGCCGGGAATACTGAGCAAGTTGATCCAACCAACGCGCGCGGTGATCGCGGTAGACTGTCCGGCGATGGGCGCGACGGGTGTTGTGAAAAGAAAAATGTTCGTATAGGACATGGCATCGTAGATTGCGGCCGGTGTCTGTTGGGTAGCAGGGAGATAGTTGCTGTCGCCAGAGTAGGTTGCCGTGACCGAATTATTTCCCGCCTGAGATAGAGTCGGCGGGCCGGCCACAAGCGCGCTTGCCGGAATCGTGATCGCTGCAACCGCATTGTTCCCAGTTGTGAAGGTTACGCTGACCGGCGGCAGAGTGATGGTCGCCGCGGAGGAGGTTACGGAAAATGTAACCGATCCCGTGGGCGCGGCTTGTCCTTCAAGGGAGATGTAAGCCGTGACAAAACCTGTTCCGCCGGGTAGAACTTGCTGGTAAGACGGTTCGAGTTTCAGCGTGGTGCCTGTCGCGCCAACTGTGAAATTCATCGGTGTAGCCAAAGGAGAGACTGTATCGCTTGGGTTGTAGCTCGAGTCTCCCGAATAGCTGGCGACCAGGGAGTGATTGCCGACGGCCAGGTCGCGGTCGGAAAAAATCGCCTGCCCGCTGCCGTTCAACAAGAGCGTGGCAATGGCTACCCCGTTGTCGCGCACGGTGATGCTGCCGGTGGCTGGAGTTGAGGTGATACCGGTTGCGTTTGGAGGAAGGGAATAATTTTCCGGCACCGGCACAGCGGTGAACAGCACCCCCGTACCATACAAAAGCGTTTGACCGTTGAGATTGCTTACCTGGCCAGAGGCAGTCTGGCCCACCTGGTAGTAGATGGCGACCTCACTGTTCTCGGGGGTGATCGTCACCGGCACGGCAGCGGAGGTGCTGGGGGCGTAAACACTGCTGCCCGCATAACGCGCATAGACGTTATAGCCGCCGCCGGGAAGAGCCGCATAAGTAAATGTGCAGGGGAAGGCAGCGCAACTGGTCGTGTACTGCCCTTGCGGGCTGTTTGATGCATGGGTCGTGAGCAGAGTAATTTGTCCGCTCGCAGGTCCGCCGGTTACGTTCACAGTAAAAGTAAGGGACGTGCCATGAACGGCCGCAGCTGGGTTGATGGAGAGCGTTGTGGCCGTGGGCATGAGGGTGATTTTTGACCAGTTGTCCACGAGGGCGGCTGCATCGACGCTTCCCAGTCCTGTGGCCAGGTCGTATCCGACCGTAGCGCCGTAGCCGGTGAGGTAGCCGTCGACGCCGCAGTCGGGCGTTCCCGCCACGCAACCAACCCTATTGGTGCCTACGGCAATGTCGTGAAAGGCCTGCGGGGCCTGTTGCGATAAGGGATAGAGAACCGTATTGGCCTGGCCTTGACGGGATTTCGTCTTCTCCACGACCAATGCCATGATGCCTGCCATCATGGGCGCAGAGGCCGAAGTGCCGCCAAGAGCTGAAACCTGCAACGGCGATGCAACGCCATTGGGGCCGGTGTTGGGTACTGCGCAATCGCCAGCTAGTACGCAGACGGCAACGAAGCTGTAGTTGGAGCCGTCGGAAGCGAAGAGAGAAACGTCAGGTAAGTCGCGCGCCGCATCGCTGCCGAAGCCGGTCTGCCACGAGGGCTTCGGGTATCCGCCCTGGCAAAGGGATGGGTCCGCCGTGGAACCGGAGTCGACGTGACCCGTGTAGACAATGCAACTGCTTGCGCCTCCGCCGCCGGCTTCGTAGCCCTGGTCCGACATATCCACCTGGTCCAGGGCTGGGTCGCTCAGATTCCATGGTTTCTCAGGAATATAGCCCTTGGCTGAACTCCAGTCGGCATTGTTGTTGGAATTGGTTGCTGTCGGTATATTCCAATAACTACTTAAAGTCTGTAGCTTCGCGTTGGCCGGATAGTAGAAGTCCGTGCCGCCCACGGCGATGTCGTAGGGCGTGGATGCCAGCCCGCCGACGAAAAGGCCGGAGACCGCCTCGGCCGCTCCTGAGACAGAAGTGTTATAGGGAGGGTCGCAGTCAGCAGAACCCGAGTCCCCCGAACCCACCAGCACCGTGATGCCTTGCCCCGCGGCCTGCTCCCAGAGGTTGTTGAAGAACTGATTGCCCGCCGCCCCCAGGAAGGCTTCACAGCCCTCAAAGCTGACCGAAAGGATGGGGGCCTGATTGTCCTCCACGGCCCGCGCGGACGCTAGTTCTACGCCATTGCTCACGTAGGTGTCGGCTGCGACGTACAAATCGATGTCGGCATTCGGCGCCACTCCTCCGGCCATCTCAACATCGAGTAAAGCCTCGGTCTCGTCACGCGTCCCGATCCCAGGATCGGGGCCATCGACGATGATATTGGGCAGATTGGCCGCGCTGTAAGCCAGTAGGAAGTTCTGCCTGTAAAGCTGCACCAGGGAGGTGTCAATGTTGGAGTCGCCAACGATGCCGATAGTGACGCCGGCGCCGTCGATCCCCGAGGCCAGCAATGGTTTCGTGTCGTAGATAGCGGCCAGGTCGCCGGGGACGACACCAAAGCAATAACCGCTCAGGCAGCCGGTTGTATCCGTAGTGGGCTGGTTGAAGAGCGGTGTTGCGCGGTGGGTTGCAGGATCGAGCTGCGCCTGGCCCATGCTGTGGCTCAAAGGACGCGGCGCAAAGTTGTTGAGCGCAATACCGGAAACCACCGATGCCAGCGCGGCCGGAATCTGTGGGTCGGTGGCATTGGCGTAGTGCTGCTCGCCGTTCACAACATAGCCGTGTATGGCAGTGTGAAAGGCCGACTGCACCTGCCCGGCGCTGCCGGAGAACTCGATGGCCATGCGGCCGCTGTGAATGCGGTTGATGGAAAAGCCAGCCGAACGCAACCAGCCGGAAACGGCTTCCAGATCGGTCTCGGAAACCCCGTATTGCTGGCCGAACTGCTGCGGCGTAAGGTATTGGTGGAACGCGGGCGAGGCGGGATTCTGCACCTGCTCAAGAAACGCCTGAAGCGAGTTTTCCCGGGCAGCCGAGCGTTTGAGCACCAGAATCATCCGGCCGGCAGGAAAATCGGCAGAGACAGGGCCCTGGTCATAAGGGTCTCGAGCCAGCGGATGCGTGTTACCGGCGAGGGTGATTAGCCGGGTATTGTCGATGGGGAGTGTGATTCGCGATTGCGACCAGGATGACCAAGACAAGAAAGGGATTGAGAGAAGAATAATGAAAAAGCCTGCATGTAATCGGCGCACAACATCTCGCCTCATAGAGCAACTTGCCAAGGTTCCCATTTTTCGGAACCTCCCATCGGCATCTCAGATGCGTATTCAGGATACTCCTCATCCTGAACAGGCACTGGTTGAAGGAACCTTGAATCAAAAACGATCCTCATGTGTTCCAGTGCTGAAAAACACTGATTTCGGCAAATCCCTGCGGCAGCTTCTCAGGTCTTTCCTCGCAGCAGAGGTGTGTTATACACCTTGATTCTCCTCTCGGGGGATGGGCCACACGTCAAATGGCGGAGTTCGCGGAACAGATTCGATGGGTGGTTCGTATGTTCCTGTTGATTGCAGCTTGAGTGCCGTTCCGTCCTACAGGTGTCGATTCAAGCCTTGAATCCGCAACCGAACTGAGCGGACGAGCTTTATGACCGCACAAGCTTCATTTGAAGCAGCGGGGCAGCCGGAGTAGACTACCGCAGATTGCCGAAATCTCGATTTCGATCACCCCAAACCGGAAGAAGAAAGGGAACCGACTCTGATGAAGACATTCGTTCGTCTCTTAATATGTCTTTCGCTGGTTGTAACCGCTGCTGGAGCGCAGGAGAAAAGGGATACTGGCGTTCCGCCCCTGATCGATCGTGAGCTGATCTTTGGCAATCCCGAGATTGCGGGAGCCAAGCTTTCGCCGAATGGACAATATGTTGCATTCCTCAAGCCGTGGAAGGATACCCGCAATGTCTTCGTGAAGGCGGTCAATGAGCCGTTCAGCGCGGCGCGGCTGCTGACGACAGAGAGCAAGCGGCCCGTTGCCGGGTTTTACTGGACACAGGACAGCAAGTACATTCTTTACGTCAAGGACAACGCTGGAGACGAAAACTTTAACATCTTCGCGGTCGATCCGTCGGCCAAACCCGCGGCGGACGCGGAGGCTCCGGCTTCCCGCGATCTGACCGGGCTCAAAGGCGTGCGCGTGTTTATTTACGAGATGCCAAAGAGCGACCCGGACATCGTCTACATCGGACTGAATGACCGGGACAAGGCCTGGCACGACCTTTACAAGCTGAAGATTTCTACCGGTGAAAAGACATTGCTGCGCAAGAACACCGACCGAATTCTCGGCTGGGAGTTTGATCTGAAGGGTGAGTTGCGCCTGGCCGAGCGCAATGCCGAAAATGGCGACACGGAGATTCTGCGTGTAGACCCCGACAAGCTGACCAAGATTTATTCCTGCTCGGTCTTTGAGACGTGCGATCCGCTTCACTTTCTCCCCGATGGCAGCCGGGTGTATATCGAGACCAACAAGGATATTGATCTGATTCAACTGGCGCTGCTGGACCCGGCGACCGGCAAGACGGAGACGGTGGAATCGGACCCAGTGGGCAAGGTGGATTTCGGCGGGGCGCTTTTCTCTGAAGCAACCGATGAGCTGGTGGAGACCTGGTACGTCCACGACCGCGTCAAGACCTACTACAAGGACAAGGCGTTTGGGGCCGATGTCCACTGGCTTGAGCACAAGTTTCCCAGCGACGAGATTACGGTGAGCTCGCGGACGCGAGACGAAAGATACTGGCTGTTTACGGCACACAGCGACACTGAGCCAGGCCAGACGTTTCTCTTTGACCGCAAGACTCGTGTTGTTACGCCGCAGTACACAATCCGCGAGAAACTTTCGCGGCAAGATTTGGCGGAAATGAAGTCCGTTATGTACAAGTCCTCCGACGGATTGGAAATTCCCGCCTATCTGACGCTGCCCAAGGGAGCTCCGGCAAAGAACTTGCCGACACTAGTCATTCCTCACGGCGGCCCGTGGGCACGCGATACCTGGGGCTACAACACGCAGGCGCAGTTCTTTGCCAATCGCGGCTACGCCGTCCTGATGCCCAACTTCCGCGGCTCGACAGGCTACGGAAGGAAGTTCCTGGATGCGGGTAACCTGGAGTGGGGCCGCAAGATGCAGGACGATGTGACCTGGGGTGTGAAGTATCTAGTTGCCGAGGGGATAGCCGATCCGAAACGGGTGGGGATTCTCGGCGGATCCTATGGCGGCTACGCAACTTTGGCTGGAGTGGCTTTTACCCCCGACCTGTATGCGGCGGGTGTGGACATCGTTGGACCGTCGAACCTGATCACGCTGTTGGAGTCGATTCCTCCTTATTGGGAAGCTTCGCGCAAGACGTTTGCCGTGCGCATGGGCGATGCCAGTACAGCGGAAGGAAGGGCGCTGCTCGCGGAGCGCTCGCCGCTGAACTCCGTGGACAAGATCAAGACGCCGCTGCTTGTTGCGCAGGGCGCCAACGACCCGCGCGTCAACCGGCGCGAGGCCGAGCAGATCGTGATTGCGCTGCGCGATCGCGGTTTTCCGGTTGAGTACATACTAGCCCCGGATGAAGGCCACGGCTTTGCCCGTCCCGTGAACAATCTGGCGCTTTTTATGGAGTCGGAGAAGTTTCTGGCAGTGCACCTGGGAGGAAGATTTCAGGAAGGCGGGTCGGCGGAGTCGGTGGCGCGGCTGAAGGAAATCACGGTCGATCCCAAGACTGTGGTGCTGGCCAAGCAGGTCGATGCCAACGCCATCGGCCTGCCGAAACCGGCTGCTGAATTGAAACCGGAAACGTTCAATTATCAGGTCAAGATCGAGGCGGGTGGCCAGACGATGAACCTGAAGCTCTCCACAACGATCAAGGACGATGGAGCCTCCTGGACGGCCATCAATTCGATGGAGACGCCGGGCGGCACGGCAACCGATACGTCGACAATTGAGAAGACTACTCTGATCCTGCGCAAACGGAGCGTGACACAGGGTCCATTCCAGATGGACGTTGATTTCAGTGGCGACAAGGCGGCCGGCAAGATGAGCATGAATGGTCAGGACCATCCGATCGCTGTCGACCTTGGCGGGCCACTTTTTGCTGACGGCGCCGGTGAGGATGAAGTGATCGCCAGTCTGCCCTTGGCGTCGGGTTACAGCACGACCTTCCGCAATTTCGACATTCAGGCTCAGAAAGTGAAGCTGCAGCAGCTGAGCGTTTCCGGCGTCGAGTCCGTGACGGTCCCAGCGGGCAAATTCGACGCGTATCGAATTGACATCACGTCGGCCGATGGCGGCGCAGACAAGAAGACAGTTTGGGTAGACAAGGATACGCATAAGGTGGTGAAGGTCTCAGCAGTAGTTGCTGCAATGGGTGGAGCCGTGGTGACCCAGGAGCTGACCGAGTAGCCCTTGCTTCGTCCAAAATCCCGAACCAAGAAAGCCGGCCCGCTTCTCCGTATGGGGAGCGGGCCGACTGTTTTTCGATCATGAAAACTGTTTATTTTGTAACACTTACGGGGTAGGGGGAGTGATTATCGGCAGGATTGCCCTAAACTTTAGGCATTTGGGCTGGAAATGTTGCGTATTTTGGCAAAAAAGATAGGAAAAGGGGTGGCGATTTAGTAATATGTACGGATGGTTATACGAAGGGAATCACGCACCAAAAGCTTGAGAACTCCCCTGGCGCTTTGCCTTGTGGCGGGAGGTTCTTCGGTTGCGCTGGTCGCCGTGGCGGTTACGCTCGCCATGCCGACCGTGCAAGCAGATGCGCGTCTTTCCAGACCCGCATCAACCATGCCCCCCGCTGCGCCGATCCTGGGCGCGACGCCGGCAGAGCTTGCGCCGCCGATTGCGCGCAGGGCGAAGCACTATGAGGGCGCCGATCTGCTGCACGGGATTGCCTCATGGTATGGGGCGGTGCTGAACGGGCATCGCACGGCCAGCGGCGAACGCTTCGACATGTACGCCATGACGGCCTGCCACCCCACGCTGCCGTTTGGCACACTGGTGCGCGTGATCGATCAGAATACCAAGAAGTCGGTGGTGGTGCGCATCAACGACCGCGGCATTCTGGACGATGGGCGGATTATCGACCTCTCGTATGCCGCTGCCCAGGAACTGAAGATTACCAAGGCCGGGCTTGCGCCCGTGGCTTTGGAGGTCATCTCGCTGGGGCAGCCAAAGCATCGGCGGTAGACGAGCCAGCACTGCGCGCGCGCGAGCTGAGGCTCGCGGTTCGTTCCTACTCAGCATGAACGCCGTCCCGACGGGACTCCGTATGATTCGTTGGTTTCACCAACCCCACGCTACCACCCCAAGAAACAAAGACCGTTTCTTGGGGACCCCGGTGAGCGCGGGGCTAGCAACCACTGCGCCTACGGCGCGGGCGACGGGGTGCTGCCGGCGTGGAGCGCTTCTGCGCAGGCTCTTTGGCGCCACTGGATTCACAGAGCAAAAACAAGGTATTACGCGGTTACTGCGACCTTGCTTTTGAAGAATTCCAGTGAACGCTCGAGCCCTTGGGCGAGGGAAATTTGCGGCTCCCAGCCGAGCAGCGCGCGCGCTTTGGTAATGTCGGGGCGGCGGCGGGTGGGGTCGTCCTGGGGCAGAGGTGCAAAGCGCAGTTCGCTCTTTGAGCCGGTCACTTGCAGGATTGCCTGGGCGCACTCAAGGATGGTGAATTCGTGGGGGTTGCCAATATTGACCGGGAGGTGTTCGCTGGAGCGCGAGAGGCGCAGAATGCCTTCGACCAGGTCGTCCACGTAGCAGAAGCTCCGGGTCTGGTTGCCGTCGCCGTAGATGGTGAGGGGTTCGCCGCGCAGAGCCTGCATCATCAGGTTGGAGATGACGCGGCCGTCGCTGGGGTGCAGGCGGGGACCGTAGGTGTTGAAGATGCGGACCAGGTGAGTGTTGACGCCGCGAGAACGGTGGTAAGCCATGACCAGCGCCTCGGCGTAGCGTTTGGATTCATCGTAGACCGAGCGGGGGCCGACGGGGTTGACATTTCCCCAATACTCTTCTGTCTGCGGATGCTGAAGCGGATCTCCATAGCACTCCGAGGTGGAGGCATGGAGAAAGCCCGCGTCGTATCTTGATGCTATTTCGAGAGCGTTCTCGACGCCGATGGAGCCTACGCGCAGGGTTTCAATGCCGAGGCGGAGATACTCCGGGGGGCTGGCGGGAGACGCAAGGTTGAAGACGTAGTCTACAGGGCCCAGATCGAAGGGCCGGCAGATATCGCGCTCTTCAAACTGAAAGCGCGGCTCGGCGGACAAGTGGGCGAGGTTTTCCAGATCGCCAGTGCAGAGATTGTCAACGCCGACTACGGTGTGGCCCTCGGCCAACAGGCGATCTGTGAGGTGAGAACCTAAAAAACCGGCAGCACCGGTCACCAAAATGCGCATCTTTAAACTTTCATACTCCGAATTCAGGGAAAGGCGACCCAGCAAACGAACCTTGCGAAGGGTCGTGTGAGCGCCAAGGGGGACCGATATTTACACTATCACTTTGCGCGGTTGTTACAAAGCCATGCTTCGCGGTTTGCCTTGCTGCGCAAGATAACTTGCCGGCCTGCCCACACTGACATAGGTGAATCCATGGTCGAGCATCTGCTGGGGCTTATAAAGGTTGCGGCCGTCAATCACGATGGGAAAGCGCACGGCGGCGTTAAGCCGCGCCAGGTCGATTTCGGCAAACTCTTTCCAGTCGGTGAGGATGAGTACGGCGTCGGCGTCTTTGGCTGCTTCGTAAAGATCACCCGCATAGCGAAGCTTTGCCGAGGGCGGCATGACATCTTTGGCGCGCTCGATTGCGGCCGGATCGTACGCGGTGACGGAGGCGCCCGCTTCCAGTAGCCTTTTGACGATTTCGATGGCGGGAGAGTCGCGAATATCGTCGGTATTGCCCTTGAAGGACAAACCCAGCGCCGCCAGCCGCTTGCCGCGGAGGGTCCACAGTGCCGAGAGCACCTTGTTGAAGAAAATATCCTTTTGCGTTTCGTTGATCTTGCGGATTTCCTGGAGAAGTTCAAAGTTCACGCCGCGCTGCTGGGCCACCCAATGGAAAGCGGCTACATCTTTTGGAAAGCAGGAGCCGCCATAGCCCAGGCCGGCGCGCAGAAACCCTGGGCCGATGCGTCTGTCAAGGCCCATGCCGGCGGCAATGTCCTCGATGTCCGCGTCCACGGCTTCGGCCAGGTTGGCCACCGCATTGATGAACGAAATCTTCAGGGCCAGGAAGGCATTGGATGCGTGCTTGATGATCTCGGAACTCTGCGCCGAGGTGACCAGCAGCTTGGCGGGCCGGGAGGCGCTGCAAGCCCCTGGAAGCGCGCCAGGCTGGTTGTAGTAACTGCCCTCGACAAGAGGCTGATAGATGCGGCGAAGCAGATCGGCTGCACGTTCCGTGCCTGTGCCCACTACGATGCGATCGGGATGGAGGAAGTCGATGATGGCTGTACCTTCGCGCAGAAACTCGGGGTTTGAAACCACGTCGAAGTTCTGGGCGTCAACGCCATGGCGGTGCAGCACGCGGCGGATCCACTCGTTGGTGTAGACCGGCACCGTGCTTTTTTCCACGATGACTTTGTAGCCGTTGATGTGGCGGGCGATGCCCGAGACGACGGCCTCAACATAGGAAAGGTCGGCTGCGCCTGTATCTCCCTGCGGGGTGCCCACGGCAATGAAGATGGCTTCACTGGCTTCGACGGCACTGCCCAGGTCCGTGGTGAAGTCAACGCCTTTGCCGCGGTGCGTGGCCAGCAACTCGGGCAGGTGGTCCTCAAAGATGGGAACGCCGCCGTCGCGCAGGTTTTTCACCCTGGCTTCGTCGTTGTCAACGCAGAGGACACGGTGGCCCATTTCGGCAAAACAAGCGGCTGCTACGAGTCCCACATATCCCGACCCGATTACGCAGATGGAAACCGATTCTGACATGAACTAGCTCTTTCTCTTTCGCTACCGCAGGTGTTGGCGGCGCCAGAAATTCCGGGCCGGTTAGGCAACTCTTAGGCTATCCGGTTTGGGCAGAGGCGGGCAAACATTCCGGGCCGCTGGCAACCAGCCGGATTTTATCGAGATGAAGGGATATTCGGATTGAACCGGAGTTGTGCGGATTACAACGAATCGAGAACAAGAAGATTGCGGCTGTAGTCCGCTCCCGCCAGATACCTGATCCCCCGGTCGAAGGTGACGAGAACGCCCTTTTCTTTCACGGCAAGCCCCAGCAAATAGGCATCTGTTACCTGCTGATGTCCGAACAACCGGGCGGAAAACGGGGCGGTGAGCACCGTCCACCGGTCTGAGATGGGCCAGTAGCGGTAGCCGGGGTGGCGGGCAAACTCGGTAAGAATGGCGGTGGTTTGCGCCACCGTACGGGTAGGGCCGCGATAGGCCGGGTTGGTCATTACCCGAACAAAGCCCGCTTCCGTGAGGGGACAGACTCCCCAATCCTCTTTGCCAAAGACATCGAACCACTTTTGCATGGCCTGGTAGTGCAGATGGTCCGGGTCCGCGAGGGCGATCAATGCATTGAGGTCGAGCAGGTAGCGAGCTTTAGTCGAATTCACTCTCGGCCTCTTTGACCATCTGCGGCGTGAGTACCTTGCCGGTGGGTGGAAAACAGGGCAGGCCGCTGGCTGACCGTCTGATATCGGGAGCGGGGGGGGGCGCCGCTTCCGCTTTCCGAATCAGCTCGCCAATGGCAGCGCCGAGTGTGATCCCCTTTGCTTTTGCATAGATGGATGCAAACTGATGGACATCCTCATCCAGTGTGACATTTGTTCTCATGGGTCGATCATACACCATTCTTAAAAAATGCACCAAATCTGGTATTGGTTTAATTATGTGTTTTGGTACAGATGCGATGAATGGTCCATTGCCGTCAGTGCCTGTCTGGTAGATTGGGATTGCGGCTTTGGGGACACGTGCGATCCGGTTGAATGGCGGACGACCAAAGAGGGCAAGCAGCTTGCTGCCGAGAGGAATGGGGACAATCCACATGGCTTCGCTTGAGCAATCTGAGCCTTCTGAACTCGCTCCTTTCCGCATTGCTCCCATGTTTGTGGAGCGGGTATGGGGCTATCGCGATCTTCGTCCCTGGTACGACAAGGTTGCTGGTGACGGCGCGCCGCTCGGGGAAGTCTGGCTTACTGGGGATGAATGCCTGGTGGCGAGCGGTCCCAATGCCGGAAAGACGCTGGGCGGCGTGTTTGCCGAGGCGCCTGTAGAGATGCTGGGCAAGGCTGCTCTGCATATGGGCTCGCCGTTGCTGATCAAAGTTCTGTTTGCCAAGGAAAAGCTGAGCGTGCAGGTGCATCCGGACGACACTTTGGCGCGGAAGTACGGGCAGCCACGCGGCAAGACGGAATGCTGGTATGTGCTGGCTGCCGAACCGGGGGCGCAGGTGGCCGCTGGGCTCAAACCCGGTGTGACGCTGGATAAAGTCAAGGAAGGCATCGAAACGAGCACGCTGGAAGAGAGCCTCCATCTGCTGACAGTGACGGCGGGAGAGACAATCTATGTGGCTGCCGGAACAGTGCACGCCATCTGGCCAGGGTCGATTCTGCTGGAAACACAACAGAACTGCGACCTGACCTACCGGCTCTACGACTACGGGCGCGGGCGCGAACTGCACATCGAGAAGGGTCTTGAAGCCGTGCGGCTTGCTACTCGCGCGGGCGAGGTTCCAGCCAAGGTGCTCAACGACCGCACGGTTCTGGTGGATGAAGGCTATTTTTGCATGGAGCGGATTGCGATGGGCGTGAGCCGGGCGAGCGGCAGTCTGGCTGGCGGGGGCGAGCGAGCGCCGGGGCTGGCCTATCTGTTTGCGGCTTCCGGTTCTGGGCGCATTTCCAGCTTTGACAACAGCTTTGAGCCGGTTGAACTGCCTGCACACGGGATCGTGGCCGTTCCGGCCTGCGCGCCGGAGTTTTTGGTGGAGAATCTGGGCGGCCTGGACCTGATCCGCATCACACCCAAGTGGCCCGAAGAGACCCCAGCAGACGAGTCCCACCGATAACGGCGGCGGAATGCCTGCTCGCGGGGCTGCAATTGAAGAGTTCGCAACTCCTGGCCGCCGGGCGGGTTGAATTTCTCAGGTCGATGATTGCCGCTATCGAGTTGGAGGCGGGCGATTCGTAACGCGAAGGGCGCAGGTAAAGAAGCCCGGCTCGAAATGCTTATCTGGGTGTAACCATTTGCAGGATATTGGCTTTGGTATCCTGAACTGTAGATGTACACTTGCCTCGGAAGGGATTGCTTCCAGAGGCATCCTGCAGTTCTGATGGAGGCGCACGATGCGTTCGAAGTTCGTTTTAGCGGCGTTTTTTGTTGCCGCGGCAGCGCAAGTCTTTTCACAGACTTCTCCTTCGGCCATTGAGAGCCCGTTTCAGCTCTTCGTTGGAGCCGGTTTCTCGGGCTACGATGCCAACTACTTTGGCGACTACCTGATGGAAGGCGGCACGATTTGGATGGATGTATTCCCCAATCGCGGTCCGAAGATTTTGCACGGATTCGGCCTGGAAGCCGAGGGCCGCGACATCAGCCTGGGCCGCCCGTCCTTCGCGCCCTCCAATCTGCGCGAGGACACCGGCGGCGGGGGGGTGATCTACAAATGGCGCCACTTCCACAACTTCTCTCCTTATGCCAAGCTTCAATGGGAACATGCCAGCATTGACTTCCAGTTCCCCCCCGATTACAACCATGACACCAGAGATCTTTGGGCTGGCGGCGTGGGAGTCGATTACCGGGTCGGGCGCAATATCTGGGTTCGGGTCGGCGGTGAGCAGCAATATTGGGAGAGACTCTTTCAGAACCACGAAATTTCCACGCCCACTGGGATCATACTCAGGCCAAGAGGCTTTACCGTAGGCGCCTCTTACGAATTCAGTCGCAAGCATCCGTATTGATCTTGCGGGCGTTGTAGAGCAGTCTGGCGACGATTTTCAGGGCTGCCTTTCCCGAACGGGGAGGCGGCCCTTTTCGATTCAGGCGGCATTGCATGGGCTTTTTTGCGCCGCATTCAAATCGAATCCAGAAATGCGCAGTAGAATGGAGAGCGATATGAGCTTCCGATTCGCAATCCCTCAAGAACTTCGCAGCGCCGTGGACCAGGCCTCTGCCGACTGGCAAACCAACAACAAGATCGAACGCTTCTGGCAAAAGGATGCCAGCCTGTGGACCTCGGACGGCGAGGAAAAGTGGATGGGCTGGATCGACATCGTCGAACGCCAGGCGCAGGACATGGGAAACCTTGCCGAGCTAGGCGGGGATATTGAGACGGGTGGGTTCAAGTCTGTCCTGCTGGTGGGCATGGGCGGTTCCAGCCTGTGTCCCGAGGTTCTGGCTGAGACCTTTGGGCAGCAGGAGGAGTTCCCTGCACTGCACATCGTGGACTCCACCGATCCAGCGCAGGTGAAGGCGGCCCGCGACAAGGTGAATCTCAAAGAGACGCTGGTTATTGTGGCCAGCAAATCGGGTTCCACGCTGGAGCCGAACATCCTGAAGCAGTATTTCTTCGATCAGGTGATCGACGCTGTGGGCGAGGACGAAGCCGGCAGCCACTTTATCGCCATTACCGACCCCGGCTCAAAGATGGAGCAGGTGGCCAAGGCCGATGGTTTCCGGTTTATCTTTTACGGCGACCCGCAGATCGGCGGGCGCTACTCAGCGCTCTCGAATTTTGGCCTGGTGCCTGCGACAGTGGCTGGTTTGCACACGGGCAAGCTGTTGGACGCGGCGGCCAAGGCCGTGGCTGAGGCCAAGCTGGCGCTGGGCGAGAATTCGGCTGTGGAGTTGGGCCTGCTTCTGGGTACAGCCGCGAACGCGGGCCGCGACAAGATCACCATCTTCACCTCGCCGGAGATCTACGACCTGGGCGCGTGGATGGAGCAACTGATTGCCGAATCGACGGGCAAGCTAGGCAAAGGGATCACGCCGGTAGACCGCGAAGCGATTGGCGAGCCGAGTGTCTATGGCAACGATCGAATCTTTGCGTATGTGAAGCTGGCGGGTACCGCGGACGCCAGTCTGGACGCTAAGGTAGCGGCTCTTGAGGCTGCGGGCCATCCAGTGATTGCCGTCGAGCTTTCGGATCTCTACGAGATCTTCGGGCAATTCTTCAGTTGGGAAGTGGCCACGGCGGTGGCCGGCTCGGTGATGGGCATCAATCCCTTTAATCAGCCGGACGTGGAGTCTGCCAAGATCGAGACCGGCGCTTTAACCACAGCCTACGAGAAGACGGGCAGTCTGCCTGTGCGGGAACCGGTGCTGGTGGACGGAGGAATCGGTCTCTATGCGACCGAGGCCTACGCGGCCACCTTAAAGGCTGCCGCGCCGGCGGCGACGCTGGCTGGTTATCTGCGCGCGCATCTCAATCAGATTCATGCCGGCGACTACTTTGCCACTCTGGCTTTCCTGCCCATGTTCCCCGAGCATGAGGAGGCAATCCAGGGCTTCCGGCACAGGGTGAGGGACACCAAGAAAGTGGCGACTTGCCTGGGGTTTGGCCCGCGCTTTCTTCACTCCACCGGGCAGGATTACAAGGGCGGCCCGAACACCGGAGTATTTTTACAGATCACAGCGGAACATGATCCCGAGGCCGATGTGGATGTTCCGGGGCAGACCTACAGCTTTGGCGTGGTGATCGATGCCCAGGCTGCCGGGGATTTGGCTGTGCTGGAGTCGCGCGGACGGCGGGCTTTGCGGGTTCATCTGGGAGTCGATATCGCAGCGGGGTTGCAGACGCTTGGCGCCGCCTTCGATGAGGCGCTGCGATAGGGACCAGGGACTAAGGGACTTGGGACTAGGGACTAGGGACTACCTGCGAAGTTTCCGCGCCAATCTGTTTACTCCGAGCAACGGAACTTTTTGTCATGGGCCGGGTTCTAGCAGATGACGGCTTCCGCCAAACCTCGTCTAACAGTTTGAGCCGGAAGCATCGCCCGCTAGCGCCTGCTTATGCGGCGCGGCGTCGATGTGCCGTTGGAACCGCGCTTCAGGCGGAGGAGAAACATGAAGATGAATCGGGCATTGTTGAAGAATTCCATTCCCCAGGTTCTGGCTTGGGCTGGGCTTGCGGTGTTTTGCGGCGGAATTGCCGTTGCCCAGGCGGCAGACTCAGACTCTGTTACGGTGACGGCGCAGGCGACCGGGCAGCGCCCGGATGGGCAGATCGAGATGGATGTGGTGCATGCTCTTGACGCCTCGAATGCGCTCAAGGGCGACCTGATTACCGCCGCAACCATTCAGGGCGAGGTCACGCTCTCGGGGACGGTGTCGGGCGAGGCTTCCAGCGAATTGGCGGAGTCGATCGCCGGCCACGTGGCGGGCGTGACTAAAGTACACAACAACTTGAAGATCGGCGATGCGAGGCAAGCCCAGGTGGCGCAGGCCCCCAGGAACACCGCCCCCGGCGTGCAGCAGATGGCTGACAGCGCAGGAGACGAGGCCATGACGCCCGTTCCTCCGCCTCCTCCGGCGATGAACGATGGACCGCTGCCGCCTCCCGGCCAGAGTCAGGATCAAGACCAGGCGCCTTATCCGCCGGCCCGGCCGCAGTATGGAACGGCCAATCCCCGCATCACCCGTATGCAACCTCCGGCCTATGAAGCTCCCAAGGGACCAGTCACAATACCGCAGGGAACACTTTTGCAACTACGCACCGCCGAGTCGTTGAACAGCAAGAGGGCCAGGGACGGCGAGCCGGTTCAGTTCACTGTGATTCGCGATGTGGCCGTAGGCGGCGTGCTGGCGCTTCCCAAGGGCGCGACCGTGCATGGCGTGGTCACCGAGGACAAAAAGGCCGGTGCTCTGGGCGGCAGCCCGGTACTGGCGCTCAAACTCACATCGCTGGATTTGGGCGGACAAAGCTACCCGCTCGATACAGACCAGTTCAAGGTAAAAGGGCCGAATAAGGCCGGCCAGACGTTTGGCAATGCTGTTGGCGGCGGAATCATCGGCACCATTATCGGCTGTGCGGTGGGCCGAGGCTTTGGATGCGCGGTGGGAGCTGGGGCAGGTGTAGCCGCAGGCACGGCAGCTTCAGCGGCTTCACCCGGACCGGGAGTCTGGATACCCGCCGAAGCGCTTGTGACCTTCCATCTGAATACGCCGCTCACGGTAAATCCGGTGGACGCGCAGGAAGCGTCGCGGCTGGCGCAGGGACTCTATAACGGCGGACCCAGCCTTTACCGGCGCGGCTATTATCCCTACGGCTCCCCGTACTACGGTTCAGCGTACGCGGGTTATGGCTATCCGTACGGCTATCCTCCGGTGTACTACCGGCCGTATTTCATCACCGGCGGATATTACTACTGGCGGTGAGGCGATAGGGACCAGGAAGTAGGGACTTAGGACAGCGGGCATTCCGGCAAGCCGGAATGCCCGCTGTTTTTTGGGGATGGCATTGAATCCGGATTGGACGAATGCGCGATCCGAATCGAACGATGTCCGGTTCCCGGTCGTCTATAATGGCAGAGAATCGCGTAGAGCGAGAATTGCGCGTCCGTGACCGATGTCAGCCCATGCAGCCAAGCCCGAACTGGCGCGCTAGCAAGGGAGGGATCAGCGGGCGGCGCTTAGAGAGTAGAAGGTTCAAGTCCATCCATGATTCGTTTCCTGCAAACAGACAATCGCGTGACCAAGGCGCTTCTCGTCGTCATCATTGGCGCGGCCTCGGTGTCAATGGTCGTATACCTCATCCCTGGGCTTACCGGCCAGGGCGCCGCAGCCGCCGATACCTATGCCGTGATTTATCCGCATTGGTATAGCAGACTGCTCTCTTCCGGCGTGTCGGTGAGCCAGCAGCGGGTGGATAGGGTCACCCAACAGCAGGTTCAGCGGCAGTACCCCCAGTACGCCGGCAACCCGGCGATCCTGCGGATGCTGGAGCCACGGGTGGGCGAGCAACTGATCCAGCAGCAGGTTTTGCTGGCAGAGGCTGACAAGCTGGGCATACACGCCACCGACGACGATCTCAAGCAGGCGCTGCAAAAAGGCCAGTTTGGCGAGCTGTTCTTCCCTAACGGCCAATATGTGGGCGACGAAAAGTACAAGAACATCATCAATAGCCATGAAGTATCGGTGACGGATTTTGAAGACGAGGTGCGACAGGGCATTGTCTTCCATCGGCTTGAGGCGCTGATTACCGCCGGGGTTACAGTGAGCGACCAGGAAGTCCGCGACGAATATCGCAAGGGCAACATCAAGATCAAGTTCGACTATGCGGTGATCTCCTCGGACGAACTGAGCAAGGGGATCAATCCTGCCGACAGCGAGCTGGCCAGCTTTTTCAAGACCAACGCGACGCGCTATGCCTCGGCTGTGCCGGAAGAGCGCAAGATCACCTACTTTGCGTTTACGCCGAGTGAGCTGCCCGGCGGAGTTCCTCAGGTAAGCCAGCAGGAGATTCAGCAGTACTTTACCCAGCATCAGGATGAATATTCGGTACCCGAGCAGGCACGGTCGCGGCATATTCTCATCCAGGTGCCCGCAAACGCTGACGCCAAGACAGATGCAGCAGCCAAGGCCAAGGCCGAGGGGATTTTGAAGCAGATACAGGGCGGCGCCGACTTTGCCGCCTTGGCCAAGGCAAACTCCGACGACCCCGGCAGCAAAGACAAAGGCGGCGAGTTGGGCTTTGCCAGAAGCGGCGCTATGGTGAAGGAGTTCGACAAAGCCATCTTCACCCAGAAGATCGGCGACACGCAGATTATCAAAAGCAATTTTGGATATCACATTGTGCAGGTGGAAGAACGGCAGGCAGCGCACGCCGAGTCGATCAATGAGGTGCTGCCCACCATTCAGGCCACGTTAGTTCGCCAGAAGGCTGCGGCCGCCGAGGAGAACTACGCACATCAACTGACCTCGGAAGCTACCCAGAGCGGCCTGGAGAAGACCGCGGCGGCTCACCACCTGGAACTGGTGACTACGCCGATGGTAGGCAGCGAGGGCGTGATTGCCGCGCTGCCCAATGGGTCGGAAGTGATCGCGAAGGCCTTCGGGGCCAAGCAGAGCGATCCGCCGCAATTTGCCCCAACCGGCGAGGGATATGCGATCTTCCAGGTTACGGGGATTGCAGCGGCTCATGCGCCGACGTTTGAGGACTGGAAAAGCCACATCCTGGACGACTATCGCCAGCAGGTTCTGCCCGCGCTATTGAGCCTGCGGACCAAGCAACTGTCAGACAAAGCCAAAAGTGAAAACGATCTGGCCAAGGCAGCCAAGGAACTGGGCGCGACCATGAAGACCAGCGACCTGGTTGGCGCCAGCAGCCAGGTACCCGACCTGGGCCAAGTGGCGCAGGTGGCTCCGCAGCTCCTGGATCTCGCTGTAGGCAACATCAGCGGAGCCATCGATGCGGGGCGGACCGGCGTGGTTGCCAAGATTATTGACAAACAGGAGCCCAGCGCCGATGAGATTGCGAAGAACATGGATCAGGCGCGCGACCAGATGCTGGAGGAGCGCCGCACGGAGGCGTTCGGTGTCTTTCTGAGCGGGGTGATGGACGAGTACAAGAAGAACAAGCGCATCATGATGAACAAGAAGGCCGCGGAGCCGCCAGTTCCGGGCGCATAAGCCGACAGCCGAACTGAACTGCAAGAAGCCCGCATTCCTCTCAAGGATGCGGGCTTTTTGCGCTTGCTGTGCCGCCTTTGCCTTTCGGATTCCGGAATTCGGGCTGGCCGCGTTGATAATGAAGCCATGGAATTGCAACGTTCGTCCGGAGTTCTGCTGCATGTGAGTTCCCTTCCCTCTTATGGGGGCATCGGCGATCTGGGGCCGGCAGCCCACGAGTTTGTGGCCTTCCTCGCCGCTGCCAAACAGCATATCTGGCAGGTTTTGCCTCTGTGCCCCACGGGATATGGCAACTCGCCCTATGCGGGTTCGTCGGCCTTTGCGGGCAATCCCTTTCTCATCAGCCTGGAATTCCTGTCGGATTGGGGCTGGATTGAGGGTGAGCGGATTGGCGGGCTGGCTGGGCGCAGCGGCAACGCGGATTTCAACGAGGTGGAAGCGCGCAAGCTGCCGCTGCTTCACGCGGCGGCTGGGAACTTTCTGGACCGCGGGCCGCATGACCCGAAGCTGGCCGATCAGTGGCAAGAGTTCGAGGAGTTTTGCAAGGTTGAGGCGGTGTGGCTCGACGACTACGCCCTCTATGCCGTGCTGCGCCGCCGGTTCAATACCGGTGCGTGGACGGCCTGGCCCGAGCCTGTGCGCTGCCGCCAGCCGGAGGCGCTTGCGCGGATTGTGGCAGAGCAGGAGAGGGCTCTGGCGCAGGAACGCGTGCTTCAGTTTGCGTTTGCGCTCCAGTGGAAGAATCTGCGCGACGCTGCGGCGGAAAGCGCGATACGGATTCTGGGCGATGTGGCGATCTTTGTCAACATGGATTCGGCGGATGTGTGGGTTCATCCCGATCTGTTTGAACTGGACGAGAAGCTGCAACCAATCCGCATTGCCGGCGTTCCACCCGACTATTTTTCGCCCACCGGACAGCGCTGGGGCAATCCGCTTTACCGCTGGGACGTGGTGGCCGCGCATGGGTTCAACTGGTGGATCGAGCGGATACGCCGTTCCTGCGAACTTTATGACATTGTCCGGTTGGATCATTTCCGCGGCTTCGAGGCCTACTGGGCCATTCCGGCCGAAGAAGAGACAGCGGTCAACGGTGCGTGGATAAAGGCGCCGGGGCTGGCGCTCTTCCGCGCGCTGGAGGCGGCGCTGGGGCCGCTGCCACTGGTGGCCGAGGATCTGGGCGTGATTACTCCCGAGGTGGAAGCGCTGCGGCAGGAGCTGGGCTTGCCGGGAATGAAGGTGATGCAGTTCGGCTTCAGCAGCAAGGGCGCGCACATGCACCTGCCCCACCGCTTCACGCCCGATACCGTGGCCTACACCGGCACGCACGACAACGACACCACGCAAGGCTGGTGGGATGCGGCGGGCAAGGTGGAACGCAGCGCCGTCGAGGCCTATGTGGGGCCGGTTGGCAAGCGCCCGGTGTGGCCGCTGATCCGAGCCGTTGAGGCTAGCGTGGCGCAACTGGCCGTGGTTCCCACGCAGGACCTTTTGGAGCTCGGCTCGGAGGCGCGCATGAATACGCCGGCTGTGCCCTCGGGAAACTGGAGCTGGCGCGCGCCGGAGGGATGCTGGAAGCCGGAACTGGCGGCGCGGCTGGCGGACCTTGCCGAAGTCACCGACCGGGACAACGATCCGCTCGCCGAGCCGGAGGAAGTGGACGAGGGCAGTTGATCCGGTCTTTTGCAATTGGAGAGATATTGGGAGAGGGTGTGACAGACGGGGTGAGCGAAATAAACGCTGGACAGGATTATACCTATATGAGCATAATTGAAACGTGAAGCTCGCGTTCAGGCCACTGCGCTGGATTGGGTCCGCGAAGAAAGATTTGTCTGCCATGCCGGATGAGGTACAGCAGATCTTTGGCTTTGCCTTGTATCACGCGCAGATCGGGTTGCTTCACCCGGATGCCAAGCCGCTCAAGGGCTTTGGATCGGCGGGAATTTTTGAGATTGTGGAAGACTGGCGCGGCAATGCGTGCCGTGCCGTGTATACCGTGCGATTCGCGGAGGCGGTGTACGTGCTGCACTGCTTCCAGAAGAAGTCGAAGCATGGCATAGAAACTCCCAAGCTGGAGATGGATTTGATTCGTGAGCGATTGAAGGAAGCCGAGGCGGTGGCGAAAGGAGTGAAGCGGTGAACAAAGCAGAAGAAGGCATGAATGTTTATGCGGACCTGGGTTTTCCAGACGCGGAGGAACTGCTAGTGAAGGCGCAATTGGTGGTGACGATTGCCGAGATTCTCCGCGAACGGGGATGGAGCCAGCAGCAGGCCGCGAAGGTTCTGGGTTTGACGCAGCCCAAGCTCTCGAAGATGCTGCGCGGCCAGTTTCGCGGCATCAGCGAGATAAAAATGATGGACTGTCTTGTGCGGCTTGGACGCACCGTCAAGATTGTTGTCGGACCCGAGGGCCAGCCCACCGACGAGCGCATCGCAGTGGTCGCGGCATAGAGAGAGGTACGGGGTTCACGGTCCTAAAATCGAGACTCCTATATTTATCCAGCAAGCGCAAATTCGGAAGGATGCAGGTGACGGATGAAACTCCCATCCTCGTCTCGCAGGCGGAAAATGTTCTTGACATTCGCTGCCGAAAAGCTTTTATTCTTATAAGTGGCAGACATAGGATATAGCTTCAACAATAATGAAAACTCTTATAGATTATAGCGGAAGTTTTATTGTGCCTATTTTTCAATAGCCAGCGCTGTCTGCTCAAGACGAACAGACTCCCACGAAGAATTAACTATTTTGCGGATATAAAGGAAGGTATCTATGGAACCGACTGTAATTAAACTCATTGAAATTGTAACGCAATACATTTTAGGTCCTGTGATCAAACTGTGGTTCACTCAAAAGATGAAGGATAGACCCAGGGAATAGACAAAATCGTTTTCTTACAACGGAGGTTTCCCAGATTCTGCTTTCGAATCTGGGAGACCACACCCTTCAACCCGCCTGCTAAGAATCTTGCAGCACCCTTCCATCTCAAAGACGAACCATTTCATTTCAAACCTGGTTCGTCACCGGATAGATGTGCCAGATAATCGGCTGGCGAAAGCACGGTAACCTCTTTCCGTACGTTCTCTGGAAAGTGCTTTAAATTGCCGGTCACAAGCCAGGCTCCTGCCGCGTGCGCCAAAGCGAGGAACGGTGTGTCCTTGGGGTCGGGGCAAGCATAAGGCCATGAATCTGAGTCTGGGAGATGAATGCTTCGGTTAATCAAATATTCCAACCAAAGCGGAGGAAGCTTGTAGCGGTGGAACTTTGCACGTCGAACAACTTCCCGGTACTCGGCCACGACTTGTGGACTGATTGCTAGATGCACCGTCCCAACCAATACCCAACCCATAACGATCTTTGCCGGCGGCCCAACAGCACTTATGCTGGCAGAGACGATTACATTGGTGTCGAGCACGGCTAAGCGCACTCTTGCTCCTCGTCCTCAGGGAATCCGCGGATACGGCTGATTTCTGCTTCAATCTCCTCTTCGGTTGCCAAGCTGGCTCCCGACGCTTCGGCAAGCCGCCAACTCTCGCGAAGGCTGGCCAGCGCCATAGCTCTCCGCAGTTCCAGGTCTTCCTTGATGACATCGCCAAAGACAGGAACCAGGAAGTAGGCGGGACCATTTTGCCCCACCAGAAGCGTTGTCTCTCCCGGCGGAACATCCACCAGAGCTTTAGCCCCGCGAGTCCGGAATTCACGAAGCGAAACATGACGCATAGAACACCTCTAAGGGGAGTGTAGCCAAAACGGCTACGAGAGGCAAGCCGACCCTCCGATCGGGTGCGAAGTACCGGTCTACCAAACTTCCAGTTGGAAGTCGCGGTACTCGCGAATCAACTCGAAGTCTGCGCGATTGCTGGTAATCAGTTGAGCGCCGTAGGAGCGGACGGTGAGAGCGATGAGCACATCGAAGTGCAGATCGCGGAGTTTCTTGGGTTCATAGCCCTTGTCTGCGTAGATCTTTGCAAGAATTCTGCCGGATTCCAGCCAGTTCTTCTCGGTCGGCGTCAGGATGGGAAGATTCTTTTCGAGGTCACGCAGAAACTGCTGTTCCAGGGCCTGGGTAGCCCCGCGCCAGAGTTCCGCCAAGACCACGGAACTGAGCCGCACCAAGCCTGTGAGATCAGCGATCCGCTGAGACTGACATCCGGTCCGCAGATTGTCGATCAGTACTGAAGTGTCGAAGACAACAATCTCACTCATCGCTGCCCGCAAAAGTGAGCTTGCCTTCATACTTCTTCATCGTGGCCTTGAAGCGATTCAGCGCGACGATTTCCTTGAGCGCCACATGCACGGCTTCGGTTCTTGACTTGACTCCGAGCGCGCGCACGGCCTCGTCCGCCAGTTTCGTGTCCAGCCGGATCGATGTGAGAGTGGCAGGCATTTCGGCTCCTCGTGTATATATAAATGTTGCCCTATGTATATACGAAAGTCAAGTGACGCTCCTTGCAGCTACACCCGAGTTGTCGCCTAGTGAACTGCGGACCGATGCCTAATCTTGTTATCCTTGCAGGCACATGGAAATCGCGGCGATTCAAACCTCCGGCCTCACGCGGCGCTTCGGCGCGCTGACTGCGGTGGAAGATGTCACGCTGAGTGTGGCTCCGGGGCAGTTCTTTGGCTTTCTGGGGCCGAACGGGGCGGGCAAGTCCACCACCATCAAGATGCTTACCGGCCTGCTGGAGCCGAGCGCGGGGACCATTGAGATTCTGGGCCAGCCGTTTAGCGCCACGGCACTCGACCTGAAACGGCAGATCGGCGTGGTGCCTGAAGGAATGGCGCTGCTGGGGCGGCTGACCGCGCCCGAGTATCTGCGCTTTGTGGGCCGCATGTACGGGCTGGACCGGGAGACCACTAACCGGCGCACCGAGGAGCTGCTGGAGTTTATGCAACTGGCCACCGAAACCCGCAAGCTGGTGACCGACTTCTCGCACGGAATGCAGAAGAAGCTGGCCATGGCAGCGGCGGTGATACACGGGCCCAAGGTGCTGTTTCTCGATGAGCCTTTCGAGGGCGTGGACGCGATTGCGGCGGGCATGTTGAAGACGATGCTGACGGGGATGATCAATCGCGGGGCCACGATCTTTTTAACCACGCACGTGCTGGAGATTGTAGAGCGGCTGTGCACCCATGTGGCCATCATCTCGAAGGGGCGGCTGGTTGCCAATGGGTCGATTGAGGAGCTGCGGGCGGGCGTTACCAGCGCGCTGCCGGGCGCGGAGCAGGAGCAGCGGCTGACGCTGGAAGAGATCTTCCTGTCGATTGTGGGAGCCGGCGCGGCGCAGGAGCCGGCGCAGGAACTGTCATGGTTGGCGTAGACGGGGCTGGCGGGGGAACGCTGGGCGCGGAGGCCCGGACGCAGTACGCGGCCATGGCTGGATTGCGTTGGCGTCTGTTCATCAATGGTCTCCGGTCGATTCACGGCTTTCTTGATCTGGGCGCCACTGGGATTGCGTGGCTACTCTATTCCGTTTATGGGCTGGGCTTGGGAGTTGGCTTTTGTACTGCCGCTTACTCTTTAGCGTCCCACGCATCATGGCAGTATTTGCCCATTTTGTTTTGGGTGATGAGCTTTCTATGGCTGATGTTTCCGATAGCCGTAGCTTCTTTTCAAGAGCAGTCTGACCTGGGAATTCTGCTACGCTTTCCGGTTCGTTTCGGGTCATACTTTCTGCTGTATTTGATCTCCGGGTTGATGGAAGCTTCCACATTGGTGGGCGTGCTCTGTTGTTTGGGCGTATGGCTTGGAATCGTCATGGCGCGACCGGATTTATTTTTGAGGGCAGCGATCAGCTTGTCGGTGTTCGCGGTCTTCAACATTCTGTTGGTGCGCGCTGTTTTTGCATGGATTGACCGCTGGCTGACACAGCGCAAGACGCGGGAGATTCTGGGCGCAGTATTCATGGCGCTTATGGTGGGCCTCCTGGTAATCAATCCAGTGTTGAACCAGAAACGCTATGAGGGCACGAAGAACCACAAGGAAGAGGCAGCGTCCTTACGCGAGGCACTGGACAAATATGCGCCGCTGTTGAAGACAGCGAACCAAGTGCAGCAATGGCTGCCGCCTGGGCTAAGTGCGCGCACATTGCAGCAGGCTGTGGAGCAAAAACCTGTGGCGGCGTTTGCGTCGCTGAATATGCTAGGGCTTTGGGTGGTGCTTGCAGGAGGCGCGTTGGCAAGCCGTCTCACGGCACAGTATCGGGGACAAAACTTGAACTGGGCTCCGAGCAGAGGCGAAGCTATCGAACGCGGCGGCGGGTGGACACTGGGTGGCTCGCGTCCCTTTTCCGCAATCGTGGAGAAGGAGTTGCGGAGTCTGATGCGTTCGGTTCCATTACTCTGGGCGATGAGCATGCCTATGCTGTTCGTCCTTGTCATTGCAGGCATGTTTCATCACGGCCATTCCAGTGACACGAATTCGTTTCCGTATGCGTTTCCTTTGTGCGTGGCTTACGCACTCCTCGGATTTACGGGATTGTTTTATAACAACCTGGGTGCTGAAGGAGCCGGGATTCAGTTGTTGTTTCTTTCTCCGACACCGATCAGGACCGTTTTCCTGGCCAAGAATCTGCTCCACTCCGTCTTGTTCGCCGTCGTAGGATTTGCTTCGGGCGTCCTGAGCTGTCTTCGGTTGGGAGTCCCGCCGTTTGCGGTGCTGGCGGATACTGGCGCGTGGCTTGTTTTTGCGCTGCCCTGTAATTTGGCTGCGGGAATCATCTTTTCACTCACCATGCCGTACCGCATCGATCCGGGCCGAATCACGCGGCCGGCGGGAGCACAGGCGAATACATTGCCAGCGGCATTCATTCAGTTGGGAGTGCTCGGAGTCGGGGTGCTGATCTTTTGGCTTTGCTGGTCTTTGAAGAGCCAGTGGCTGCCCGTACCCATCTTCCTGACGTTGGCCGTGGGCGCATTATTTTTCTGGACGCGTGTATTGCACTACTCAGCTGACAACGCTAACCAACGCAGAGATTCACTGATCGCAGCGCTGATGAGCTGAGGGCTGGCGACACCAGCGCGCTGCCGGGCAGGAGCAGAGGCTGACACTGGAAGAGATCTTCCGTTCGAAAGCAGGCGCGGAGCAGGAGCTGGGATGGTTGGCATAGACAGGGCGGACGGGGGATGGCTGGGAGCGGAGGCGCGGGCGCAGTACGCGGCGCTGGCCAGCCTGCGCTGGGCGTTGCTCAAGAACGGGCTGCGCTCCATCAAAGGCAAGTTTGAGGTAGGCGCGAGCGCGGTGGCGTATGCAATTTACGCCGTGATGGGACTCGGGTTTGGCTTCGGCGCGGGCATCACTGCTTATCTACTGGTGTCGAACGGGGAATGGAGGTTTTTGCCGGTCCTGTTCTGGGCGCTTTGCTTCGCGTGGCAAACGATTCCGGTGATGCTGGCCTCATTCCAAGAGCAATTCGATTTGAACATCCTGCTGCGCTTTCCTGTTCGCTTCGGCTCGTATTATCTGCTGTGGGTGGTCTTTGGCCTGGCGGATGTCTCGACCATTCTAGGCGGGCTATGCTGCCTGGGCATCTGGATTGGGATCACGATTGTGCGGCCAGGGCTTTTTGCATGGACGGCACTGAGCCTGGCAGTTTTTGCGGCGTTCAATATTCTGCTGGCGCGGGCCGTTTTTGCGTGGCTTGATCGCTGGCTGGCGCAGCGCAAGACGCGCGAGATTCTGGGCGGGGTTTTCATGGTGGCGATGCTGGGGCTGCAATTGCTGAATCCCGCACTGCACCATCGGCGCCGACTTCCGCGCGATGCGACTCCCGACCAGATTGTTGCCGAGGCCCAGGATTACCAGCAGGCGAAGGCCCTGCTCAAGGCCAGATACGAGCCGCTGGTTGAAACGGTCGATGCTGTTCAGATGTGGTTTCCGCCGGGGCTGGCCGCGAGTACGCTGGGGCAGGCTTCCGAGCATCAGCATGGGCTGGCGCTGGGGGCGTTGGGGCTGCTTGGGCTCTATGGGTTGGGAGCCGGGGGTTTGCTGGCGCGGCGGCTGCGCGCAGAATATCGCGGCGAAAATCTGGGCGTGGCTCCGAGCCGGAAGATGGAGCAGCGGCGCGCGGGTGGATGGATCCTTGACGGCTCAGGCCCAGTTGCCGCGGTGATGGAAAAGGAGCTGCGCACCCTGCTGCGCACATTGCCGCTGCTCTACGCCATTGGCGCGCCACTGCTGATGATGATTATCTTTTCTTCCGCATTTCTTAGAGGAGGCGGTTCGAGTTCGGGACACGTCTTCGCCTTCGCGTTGCCGATTGCCGTGGCCTACGCGCTGCTGGGGTTTTCACAGATGTTTTATAACAACCTGGGCGCGGAGGGTTCGGGGATCCAGGTGTATTTTCTTTCTCCAACGCCCATCCGGACAGTGCTGCTGGCCAAGAACTTGTTTCACTTCGCGCTGGTCGTCCTGATCGCCCTGGTAGCCGGCACCCTGACGAGCCTTCGGCTGGGAATTCCGGGCGGGGCGATGGTGGCGGCGACGGGGGCGTGGCTTCTGTTTGCGCTACCGACCAATCTGGCTGCGGGAGATGTGCTTTCACTGACGATGGCTTACCGCGTCAACCCTGGACGGATTTCGCGGCAGCGGGGCTCACAGGCCAATGCGATCCTCAGCCTGCTCATCCAACTGGGAGTGATTGGAAGCGGCGTAGTAGTCTTTTTTCTCGGCTGGTATTGGGGCAATGTGTGGCTGGCCGTGCCTGTTTTTCTGACACTGAGCGCGGGCGCGGTGTTTGCGTGGATGCGCGTGCTGCGCAATGCCGACGGAATCGCCAACCAGCGCAGGGATTCGCTGATTGCCACGCTGATGAAGACGGAGTAGAGATCAGGGATCAGGGGTCAGAGATCAGCCGTCGAGCGAACCCACCTTAGCCGCAACAACAAAGACGCGGCGAGGGTGGGGCACCCAGAATTCGTTGATTCGTGCTAAAGCTGCCGGTTCTGATCTCTGCCCCCTGAACCGTGCCTTTAGAACGGAATGTCGTCGTCGGAGATTTCTGCGGATTGGGCGTAGTCGTCCGGGGCGCCGGCGGTTGCCGGGGCGCGCTGGTCAAAGCTGGCTGCCGAACTCGATGAACTTGCTGCACGGCTGTAGCCGCCACCGCCGCCTGAACCCTCTTCGCGGCCAGAGAGCAGCGACAGGTCGAAGACCACAACTTCGGTCTTGTAGCGTTTCTGGCCGGACTCCTTGTCGTCCCAACTGCGGGTCTGGAGCTTGCCCTCAACGTAGAGCTTGGAGCCTTTCTTTACGTAATCGCGGATGATCTCTGCGGTGCGTTTGAAGGCGACCAGCGCGTGCCACTCAGTGCGGTCCTGCCAAGCGCCTTGCGCATCCTGAAAGCGGTCGCTGGTGGCCAGTGTGAAGTTAGCGACAATTGCGCCGCCCGCGGTGGAACGGATTTCAGGGTCCTTGCCCACATTGCCCAAAAGAATGACTTTGTTAACGCTCTTTGCCATGTTCGTTTACTCCAGTTAAGTGAAAAGAATAGCAGACGGCAGGACAGGGGCGCGGTTGATTTTCACCGCCTTTCGACGCTTTCCTGGGTTGCATTCTCAGGCGGGTTGCGTCAAAATGGCATCGCTTGAAGTTTGGGAGGGATCGATGCGCCTAAACAGATACTTGTTCGCCATTCCAGGTTTTGCCCTTCTCCTTTTCTCGTCCCACACCATACCGGCACAAGAGCTTCCGGCTCGAAGCAGCGGCAGTCCCGCTGCCGCAGTCCTGCGGGGACCAGCGGTTGAGGGTGCAAGCTGTTCGGAGGGGCAGGACCAAAAGCAGATCATTGAGCCGTATACCGCGAATCGGAAGACGACGCGGGTGCAAGCGCTGGCGAACGGGGCCACCATCACCAACGAAACCACGGGCAAAGAGGCTCGCGACTCGAGCGGAAGAACCTACCACGAGAACCAGATGGAGACGCAACTGGGCTTTGCAGGTCAGGCTCCCACTTATTCCAATTTCAATGTCGTGGACCCGGTAAGCCGCGTCACCATTAGCTGGAATTCAAATTCCAAAGAAGCGAGTGTTTTTCACATGTCCGACCCGGTCCAGGCGCGGACTTCTTTGCCCCCTTCCGCCAGTTCCACGGCCACAGTCCAGTTGCCAAGGATTTCACGGCCCGCGCACCGCAGGGGGGAGACGGAAGATCTGGGCACGAAGACAATTAACGGGGTCAATGCCCATGGGACGCGCACCACGCAGACCTACCCGGCGGGCAGCATGGGCAACGATCAGCCGATCACCGTTACCCATGAGATGTGGGTGTCTCGCGAACTGGGGTTAGTGGTAATGCAGATCGACGACGATCCACGAACCGGCGTGCGGACGATGGAGCTGACGGACATCGAGCGCGGCGAACCCGATCCGGCTCTGTTTGAGGCGCCTGAAGGCTACACCGTGAAGGATCAAAATCCGAACCAGAAGAACTGAGCGCTACGGCAATCGAAGTGGCGAACAGCATGGAAAACGGAGACCGGTCGAGATTTTCCGTTGCCCTTCCTCACGAGCGGAGTCACAACGGCTAGACTCAAATTCAGAGGGAGAGCGCCATGCGGCTTCACTGGATGATGTACGGAGTCTTATCGGCCGCTCTCGTTTTGGCACTGTCGCCGGCTGCTTATGCGCAAACAGACGAACGGCGCGATACGCCCGATCTCCGCATCGACAACACCCAATTGGCCAAGAGGCCATTCACCGCGCATTTTAGGCGAACGAACCGTTACGGGGCTGCCTATGCCGGCCTGATTCGGGTCACTGAAGAGAAACGGGCGCGCGACTCGGCGGGTAGAACCTATTCAGAGAGCCGCCCACAGCCTCAAGCGGGTGTCGAGTTGCCTCAAGGATTTTATGGGGCACAATTCACTGATCCGGCCGCTCGGACCACCACGAGTTGGAGTTCATCCAAGAAGGAAGCGGTCGTATTCCACCCGCCAGAGCCCCGCCAAGCTGACACTGTACCACCGCGATCAACTTTAGATGATCCCATGCCCGACAAGTGTGAGAGTCAAGCCTGGCAAAGAGTAACGCGGCTCGGCACGAAAACGATCAAGGGTTTGACCGCTGAAGGAAAGCGCTACACAATTTGCATCCCGGCTCATACGGACAAGGATGACCAGCCGCGGATCACGTTCGCGGAGTATTGGGACGTTGCTGGTCTGGGGTTCTCGGTGCTGCAAAGTCTCGAAGATCCATACCTAAACTCGTATACACATGAAATGACGGATATCGAGTTCGGCGAGCCGGACCCAGCTCTTTTTCAAATTCCCGCGGGTTATGCCGTTAAGGATGTATATCCGGGGCCGCAAAACTAAGCGGCCAACCGTTGCAAGGCTTCCGCAACGGGAGTCCGCAGCTACGAAGCGCATTCAATGAGTCCAAACTGCATCCTTCGCACCAGTTATCATTGAACCTGCTGATCAATGTCCTCCAGGAAGACTCCGATATGAAAATCCTGCTCCGCCCGCATTCCGGCTTGGGCAATCAACTGTTCCAGTATGCCGCGGGGCTCTTCTATGCGAAGAAATATGGAGCAGAACTCGAGATCGTCAGAAGGCGTGACGAACGCACGGACTCTTTCGGTCATCCGCGGCCATTTCTGCTTTCGAGTTTCCGCGTCACAGCGCCTATAAGCGAACTCACTCGGTGGGACAGCCTGATGTTCTCCAGTTCGCCGGCAAAGATGCCTCTCGCAGCGTCTGCCCGCTTTGTATCTCGTACGGTGCGTTTCCATCAGGACGCCGATCGCCTCTGGTATTTTCTTCCGGAGCTTCCGGTTCGGCGATCAACCAGATATGTATACCTCGAAGGTTATTTCCAGGTGTACCAATGCGCGCAGGATGTGGAAGAGCGATTGAGAGCGGAATTCCGCTTTCGCACTCCTGCTTGCGGTAAAAACCTCGACGTTTTGGAACAAATCCGCGCCGTCGAGAATCCGGTTTCGCTGCACGTCCGGCGCGGCGACTATGCCGTTTGGGGAACCGGGTCGAGGGTCTTATCGCCCCACTACTATGCGCGGGCGATGGAGACAGTGCATGAGAGGACCGGCAAACCAACCTTCTTTGTCTTCTCCGACGATATGGCTTTCGCGCGAGAAAACATGCCGAGCGGCGAACAGATGGTATTCGTTGATCACA
>Ga0302140_10000800_pt1 | contig 41423 bp, 40 predicted proteins | sample I_Bog_E1_1_FD_202095 | JGI IMG/M metagenome (GOLD analysis project Ga0302140, IMG submission 202095) | Peat permafrost microbial communities from Stordalen Mire near Abisko, Sweden - I_Bog_E1_1 | ecosystem: Environmental > Terrestrial > Soil > Wetlands > Peat | place: Sweden: Abisko, Stordalen...
AGCTTCGATCCACGCTTCCTCCCCACACTCGGTCACCCTCGTGCAGTTGCGCTTCACTTCGCTCGTTGTGACCAACTCGCGACGGGACTTACACCCGTAAGAGTGCGCCCATGCTGGGCGCACAAAAAAGGGGCAGGGACTGTCATAGTCCCTGCCCCTTTTCAGCCGCGCCGATGGTCTCTCATTTCTCGTCGACCTGAATCACCTGAATCGAGTACCCCGGCAGCGTGTGACGCAGATGATTGCTCACACCGTGCAATGCGGATTCCACCGGAACGATCGCCTTCGGTTGATCGATTGTGTTGGTAGCCTGTGTGCCGTGCGCGCCAAGGCTGACAAGCGTACCCGTGGCTGCCAGCGTCGCGCCGGCAAACTCGATATCAACCGGCTGAGCAGTGGAAGAGGCATTGACCAGCTTCAGATAGAGCCGCTTCTTCGCCGTATCCCGGGTGATCGAGTAGAAGAGCTTGGGCCCGCCGCCTTCCAACTTCGAACCAAGCGTCACGTCGCCCAGGTGCGTTGCAAACATCACCTGCGCGTAGTAGCCCGGAGATCCGTAGCTGCGCATCGCGTCGTAACCGATCAGGTCGGGCGCCCATTGCATCCCGCCGGGATTCACGTTGACCAGCAAGGGCGCATAGGCCGCCATCACGATAATGTCGCTGTTGCGCTCCAGGCCGGTCATCCAGGCCGCGTCGCTCAGCGCAGCGCCAAAGGTCGGGGTAGGTGAACCTTCAAGGGTGGCCCACTCGCCCACAAAGATCTTGGGCCCGCTGCGATCCGTCTTGTCATAGTGCGTTGCATCCTCAAAGAACTTGGTCGCCCGTACATAGAAGTGGTCGTCGACAACGTCAGGCCGGATGCCCTTCACTGGCGCGGTGGCGATCAGTTGCAGATCGGGATACCGTGCCTTGATCGCCTTGTAGAATTGCGCGTAACGCCCATCATAACTTCCCGACTTATCGAACCAATCCTCGTTGCCGATTTCGACATAAGTCAGCTTGAACGGCTCCGGGTGCCCGTTTGCGATGCGGGCCGCTCCCCACTTCGTATCTGCGCCGCCGGTGACATACTCGATCTCGTCCAGCGCGCCCTGCACGTAGGGTTCGAGATCGGGGCCGGGATTCACGTGCTCCTGCTCCATCGAGTAGCCGGCATAAACGGCGAGCACCGGCTGCATCTTCAGGTCTTCACACCACTCCAGAAATTCCAGCAGCCCAAGTCCATCCGAGGAGTGATACTTCCACGGGCTGGGATGGGTCGGCCGGTCGACCAGCGGGCCGATCGTCTTCTTCCAGTCGTAGCGTTCGGAGATGTGGTCGCCCTCAAGATAGTTGCCGCCGGGGAAGCGCAGAAAGGCCGGGTGCATCGCGGCCAGCTTCTCCATCAGGTCGACGCGGTTGCCATTCACTCGGTCGTGGTAGGTGGGCGGGAAGAGCGATACAAGACTGAACCACAGCGTTCCCGCGTGCCCCACGGTGATAGACAGATGGTTGGCAGCCGAGGCCTCAATCGCGCCTGTCTTCAGGGTGAATTCGAACTGCTTCCAAACCGTCGAGACTCCGGAAACGGTGGTGTCGGCCTCGGCCTTCCCGCTCGCATTGTTCACCAGGCTCACGGTCACTGCGCCCAGGTCACCCGACCCGGCCTTGGCATAGAACGAGCCCTTGTATGTCGTATTAGGCCGCAAGGTCATGCCCCAGTAGCCGTCGTTCAGCACGCCGGCCTGATTTTGCGGGTCGGCCCGCTTCACATCGAGCCGGAGGCTGGCTTTTAGTGCTTCGCTGGGGCCGGTCTGCGCATCGACCGCAATGCTCGCCTGTGCATTGCCGCTCTCGACCAGGAACCAGTCATCGAGGCCTCTCCAGTTGCTGCGAAAGGTGCGATTGCGAACCATCTCGGCATACAGACCGCCGTCGTAGGAGTAGTTGATCTCCTCGGTCATCAGGCCATAGAGCGTTGGGCTGACCTTCGAGACCGGCTGATCCGCATGAATGGTCAGAACAGCAGGCGCAGCTTGGGCATTGGCGAGGGCTGCGGCAAGGACGGCGACAGCGCCAAGAGCGGCTGCGCGAGTAAACGTTTTCCAGATCATCGAAAACACTCCTCAAAATTGTTGCCGGACCAGTATAGCGCGGCGGGGTCGGCCTGTGTCTTCTCGCAGGCCGCGCACTCCCAGGGCAATTGCATGACCCTGGAGTCACTTGCGAGATTCTATGGCGAGGACGATTACTTGGCCCCGTAGGGGCCGTCGATAATAGCCCAGGATGGACCCTGAGCGTAGCGAAGGGGAAATCCTGGGAAAGGCCGCCAGTACAAGCCAAAGCCCCGTAGGGGCCCACGAATTATCTCGCCGGTTTTTTTTCCTGCCCTGGCCGGAAGGTAATTTTGCAAGAAGCCACCTGTTTTGCAGACTATTTCCCGCATCCAGCTACCCTGAAGTCGGGCAGCCGTCTGGGAGGTTGGCCTGTCCGTACCCCCACTTGGGCGCCTGCCCCCCTACCCTACGGAGGTCTCCTTTCGAGCCTCTGACTTGGTGCAACTCGCACACAATCAACAGTTTGAATTCTTAACCAGTTAACCGATCAGTAAACACAAACGGCAGATTTTGCCTTTTTTGGGGCCAAAAAAACCGCCTTTTGGACCAAAAACACCGTTTTTGGAGTCCTTTTATGCCAAACGCTGCTGGGTGTCTTCGGGGAGTAAGCGGGCACGATAGCAAAATCAGGGTAGCTGTCACCAAGGCCGATGAACTCAAGTGGATTTTTCCTCAAGAAAAAGCCACCTTCCACAATGCTCGAATGGGTATATTAACCCTGATTTTGCACTACACGATCCATCCTCCGCCAACCACCTCGTCGCCGTCATAGAAGACCGCCGACTGGCCCGGGGTGACTGCGCGCTGCGGATCGTCGAAGGTGGCGAGTACCTCGTTGGCTGCTACCGGCTCCAATGTGGCCCAGGCGGGCTCGTGACGGTGCCGAATCTTGATTCGCACACGCATCGGCGCGGTCAGCTCTGAAATCGAAATCCAGTTCAGTCCGCGGGCGCGCAGAGTGCGTGTGGCCAGTTCTTCGTCGGCGCCCACGGTCACCCGATGGCTTGCCGGGTCAATCTGCAACACGTAAAGCGGCGTATGCGAACTGACGCCCAGCCCCTTGCGCTGACCGACTGTGAAGTTGGAAATCCCCTCGTGCCGGCCCAATACTTCGCCGTCAGAGGCGACCAGTTCCCCAGCCGTCTCCGGCAGCCGCTGGCCCTGCTCTTCGAGATAGGCCGTCAAAAACTGCTTGTAGTCGCCGCCGGGGATGAAGCAGATCTCCTGCGAGTCGGGCTTCTCGGCCAGCGCGAGGCCGTGCTGGCGGGCCAATGCGCGCACCTCCGGCTTGGGCAGAGAGCCTAGCGGAAAGAGCGTGTGTGCCAACTGCTCCTGCGTCAGGCCGAAGAGAAAGTAGGTCTGGTCCTTGGCCCGGTCGGCAGGCCGCTTCAGAATCCAGCGCCCGCGCCCAGCGTCGAACTCGTTCACCGCGTAGTGGCCGGTAGCGATGCGCTCAGCGCCAATCGACCGCGCGGTCTGGAGCAACTGGTCGAACTTCAGATGGTTATTGCAGAGCGAACAAGGGATGGGCGTGCGACCGGCCAGGTATTCGGCCACAAAGGGCCGGACAACATCCTGCTCAAACCGCTCCTGCTGGTTGACAACGTAATAGGGAATGCCCAGATGCTCGGCTACGCGGCGCGCGTCATACACATCGTCGAGCGAGCAGCAGCGGCCCGCTTTGGGCGCGTCGGGGATGCCATGCTTCCCCGCCAGCCGCGTCTGATCCCAAAGCTGGAGCGTCAGCCCGACGACTGCGCCGCCCTCATGGGCGAGCATCGCCGCCACCGTCGAGGAGTCCACCCCTCCGGACATGGCTACGGCGATGGTTGTACGCTCGGTCATGGGGAAGTTTTTCTGTTCCTAGAAGAATCGATCCGGTCAAGGGTACAGGCTGGTAGGTCGTGGCCTCAGCCATCGGGAAATTCTTGTTCAAGTTGACCCGCTGCCTCAAGTATATTCTGTTTGCATCTTCGCCGTTTATTTGCCATTCTGTCGGGGCCCACGGGAGGGTGCAACCATGGCCGACTTCACTGTTCGCGTTGAGTTGAGGGGCAGCCACATCGACGGCGATGAATATGCGCGTTTGCACGGGCTGATGGGGATCGAAGGATTCGACCGAGAGGTCAGTCTGAAGTCCAGGCTTCAGTCCCCTGCCGGTTGGGCTCCCATTGGGGGGGCGCTGCAACCGGCGTCGCATCCCATGCCACACGCGACCTATTTCGGGCAGTACAACGAGGATGCATCGAAGCTACTTAGGCATTTGGTCGGCAGGATTGTTACCGAAATACAGCCTGAGGTTGTCGTGTTTGTAGCTCAGACATCCGACTACGCAATTCACCCGTGATGCGTGACGGTCCCCTTGGTTCAGCCTGGAGCGCATCTTTCCAAAAGGCGAATTCGGGACTGAATCACGCCCAGGTGAAGGAGGTTCGAATGTACTTGCGTCAAACAATCCACTCGTTTCAGGAGCCAGTGCGAGCGTGAAATGAGATCCCAGCCTCACATCCATATCGCCAACTTCGAGCGGCGAATTCTTTGGCCGCTCAACTTTGCGTACTGCGCGGTGGCGCTTCACTATCTCTGGCACCACGCATGGGTGCTGGGAATTGCGATTTTTGTCCTTTCTCTCGGAGTCGGCGCGATCGGCCAGGGGCTACCCCATCGAAAGCATGAGACTCTTTCCGAGCTCGCAAGGGGGGCGATACTCGCGGGCGGACCTGAGGGCGACCTGTCATTAGAGGATGGCAGGGCTTTGTCGGGTGCCTGCTTAGGCACAATCATACTTGTCGACCTGACGACCCTAATTATTCTCTGGCATGAAGGCTGGAGGTGGTATTGGATACTTCTCGCCTTAGCGGCAATCTGGCCGCTGTTCCTTGTTGTATTCTTGTCACTTGCTATCGGTCCATTAAACATTCTGCGTGTTTTTTGGCGAAGGCGCCGCACTGAATAGACGGCTGAAACCACGATCAGCGGGCGACCCGCCTCTGAAGCCCAGTTCCGGTGTCGAGCAGAAGACCTTTATGGAGATTCCACGGAATTTTACGAAGGAGTCTTTCTACGGCTTTGATATGGATGATGACGAAGTTGGCCCGGGTGAGTACCGCAGCCTAGCGATAGAACTAAAACATCTCTTCGAGGCCATCGCCAACGATGCTGACGAAAAAAATGAGGAGGTATTCTTCACGAGAGACCTCGATCACGCGGTACGAAGATTCCTCGTGGACCCGACGAAACCTAGCTTAGACCATTTGCTTGATGTTAGCCCGACATTCAACCCGTATTTCGAGGAAATGCAGTCGCTTTTGCGGATGAAGCCATAGATTCGTGGTTCACCGGAATTCAACTTTGCTGTGCTTCTACCCGAGCGTCCCCGCTGCCACCGGCGAAATCGCCCGCAGATGCTCGACGGCTTCTGGTACCACCTTCAGAACGCAATCCACATCGGCTTCGGTTGCGGTCTTCAACAGGCTAAAGCGCAGACTGGCGCGGGCTCGCGTTTTGTTGAGGCCCATCGCCAGGAGCACATGGCTGGGCTCGGTCGCGCCGGAGTGGCAGGCCGACCCGCCGCTGACGGCCACACCCTTCAGGTCGAGCGCAATCACCAGTGCTTCACCCTCTAACTGATCGAACCAGATGTTGGTTGTATTGGCGACGCGGGGAACGGGATTATCGCTTGAAGAAGAAAACGCAGGTCCTTCGACTCGCTGCGCTCGCTCAGGATGACAGCCAATAGAGGACGCCCCATTGACGCCGGTGCCGGGAAGCTCCAGAATTCCTGCCGCCAGCCGGTCGCGCAGTGCCGCCACGCGGTCGATGGTCCCATCTTCCAGCGAGAGCATGGCCAGCTCTGCCGCCTTCGCCAGGCCCACGATTCCCGGCACGTTTTCCGTTCCCGCGCGGCGGCGGCGCTCATGACTACCGCCAACCATCAGCGATTCAATGGGTGTTCCGCGCCGGACAAACATTGCGCCAACGCCTTTGGGCCCGTACATTTTGTGCGCGCTGATCGAGCAGAGATGGCACCCGAAACGGCGGACGTCGAGGCTGACTTTACCCGCGCCTTGCACGCCATCGATGTGGAAGAACACTCCTGCTTCGCGAGCGATTCTGCCGATTTCTTCAACCGGCTGCAGAACGCCCGTCTCATTGTTGGCCAGCATCACACTAATCAAACGTGTCTCTGGCCGCAGTGCTCGCCGAATCTCAGCCGGATCAATAAGTCCGCTGGGGCGCGGCGCGACGAAAGTCGTCCGCACGCCATGCGAGGCCATGCGTTCAGCCGCTGCCAGAATCGCCGAGTGCTCAATCGATGTCGTGACAAATTGGTCGCCTGGTCGCAGCAACCCAAAGATGGCCGTGTTATCGCCCTCGGTACCACCAGAGTTGAAAATCACTTCAGCGTCATGGCAGTTGAAAAGCTCGGCCAGTGTTGCTCGGGCGCGGTCCACGGCGGCATGCGCCTGCTGTCCGTCCAAGTGAATCGAAGAGGCGTTGCCAAAGCGCTCCATCCAGTACGGACGCATAGCCTCCATCACCTCCGGCAGCAGAGGCGTGGTGGCATTGGCGTCCATATAGACTCGCTTCATCAGTGAGTCTCCTCTTGGATTCATTGTACGGGAATCGAGATTTCGCGGCTTGTGCGGGCCTATCCAAGAACCTGGATGACCGCGTCGAGCGCCGTCTCCCACGGCGCAAGCCGGATGCCAAATCGGCCCTCGAGCTTTGCGTTCGACAAGACCGAATTGCGCGGCCGTCTTGCCGGTGTCGGATACTCCTCGGAAGTAATAGGAGTTACCGCCGGAACTTTGCCTTCCAGTAGCTTCCCCGCGCGAGCAAAGATAGCCTGCGCAAAGCCGCACCAGGAGGTCGAGCCTGAACAAGTCATGTGGTAGAGGCCCGCCCACTCTTCCATTGCACCGAACTGACCCGCCATCACTCCGCTCACGACCAGGTGCGTGGCGCGGGCGAGTTCGATGGAGGTCGTCGGTGAGCCGATCTGATCGCCCACCACTGAGAGAGAATCGCGCTGGCGCGCAAGTCGCAGCATGGTCAGCAGGAAATTCGAGCCGTGGGGACCGTAGACCCAACTGGTGCGAAAGATGAGAACCTTGCCGCCCACCTGCTGAATGGCCTCTTCGCCGGCCAGCTTGGTTGCCCCATAGACATTCAGCGGGGCTGGAGCGTCCTGCTCCGTCCACGGGCCCGGCTTGGCGCCATTAAAAACGTAATCTGTTGAGTAATGCACAAGCAATGCGTTCAACCGTAGCGCCTGTTCGGCCAGGATGCGGGGCGCCTCGGCGTTGATGGCTGTGGCCATCTCTTTCTCCGATTCCGCGCGGTCGACTGCGGTGTACGCGGCGGCGTTGAGAATGATCCCCGGCTCGACGCGGCGCACCATAGAGCGAACCTGATCCGGTTGAGCCAGGTCCACACTCTCTCGATCGACGCCAATCACTTCACAAGAGTCCGCAAAGCTACGCTGAAGCTCAACGCCGACCTGCCCGGCGTTGCCGACGATGAGAACACGTGGCTGGCCGCTCATGGGAAGATCTCCGCATCGCGTAGCGCGGCGCCCTGGCGATCCTTGTCGGAGACGATGGTGTTGTCCGCGTCGATCGGCCAGGAAATCGCGAGATCCGGGTCGTTCCACGCGATGGTCCTCTCCCCCGCGGAAGAGTAATAATCCGTTACCTTGTAAGAAAAACCTACGACTTCGGTGAGGGCAAGAAATGCATGGCCAAAACCTGCAGGAATCCATAACATCTCGCCTTTCTCGCTGTCGAGTTGAATGGCGAAATGGCGGGCGAAGTCAGGTGAGCTGCGGCGCAGATCCACAGCAACGTCAAGCACAGCTCCCTGTGTAACTCGCACCAGTTTTCCTTGCGGTTGAATGACCTGATAGTGGATGCCGCGTAGCACGTTCTTTTTCGAGACAGAGAAGTTATCTTGCGGCCACTCGACCGGCAAGCCAGCCTCCGCCATCTGGCGCGCGTTGAAGGTCTCATGGAATGCGCCCCTGCTATCCCGATAGATCGCCGGAGTCAGTATTAATACTCCGGGCAGAGATGTCGCTGTGATCTTCATGGCTTCACATCCCCGGCTACGAACTGGGGTTCACGCAGCAAGGTGAGCAGGTATTGTCCATAGCGGCTCTTGCCCACTTTCTCGGCGAGCGACTGCAACTGCGCCGCGGTGATGAAGCCTTGGCGGTAAGCAATCTCTTCCGGGCAGGCGATACTAAGTCCCTGGCGCCGCTGGATGGTATGAACAAAGAGCGCGGCCTCGAGCAGCGACTCCTGCGTGCCAGTGTCGAGCCAGGCCATTCCACGGCTCATGATCTCCACATTCAAGAGACCCCGGTCGAGATAGCATCGGTTCAGGTCGGTGATTTCGAGCTCCCCGCGAGGCGATGGTTTGAGCGAGGAAGCAATCTCCACAACACTATTGTCGTAGAAATAGAGGCCGGTGACCGCATAGCGCGATTTGGGAGTCTTCGGCTTTTCTTCAAGGCTGATGGCACGGCCCGCACTGTCGAATTCCACTACGCCATAGCGCTCCGGATCCTCAACCTGATAAGCGAAGACGGTGGCGCCATTCTCCAGTTTGGCAGCCTGCTGTAACTGGTGGGAGAAGCCCTGGCCATAAAAGATGTTATCGCCGAGAATCAGCGAACAAGCATCGCCGCCGATAAATTCCCGGCCAATCAGAAAGGCCTGAGCCAACCCGTCCGGGCTGGGCTGGACGGCATGACTGAGACGAATGCCCCACTGGCTTCCGTCCCCCAATAACTCTTGAAAGCGGCTGCTCTCCTGAGGTGTTGTGATGATAAGGATCTCGCGCAATCCGGCCAGCATCAGCGTGCTGAGCGGATAGTAGATCATCGGCTTGTCGTAGACGGGCAATAACTGCTTGGACACGACCTGGGTAACGGGATACAAGCGCGTGCCCGAGCCTCCTGCAAGAATGATTCCTTTCATGGCTCGACACGCTCCGTGTAGTTTTGCCTGATCCATTCGAGATAAGCACCGGTGCGCACGCTTTCAACCCAGGCAGGATGGTCGAGATACCAACGAACCGTGTTGCGCAACCCGCTCTTAAAGCCCTCCGCGGGGCGCCAGCCAAGTTCGTGCTCAATCTTCGAGGCGTCGATGGCATACCGGCGGTCGTGTCCGGGGCGATCCTTGACGAACGTAACAAGACTCCTGCGCGGAGCCAGGCTGGCGTTGGGACTCATCTCGTCCACAAGATTGCAGATCGTATTGACCACGTCGAGATTCTTGCGCTCACTGTTTCCGCCGATGTTATAGGTTTCGCCTACGCAACCTTTTTCGAGCACGGTACGAATGGCCGCGCAGTGATCTTCCACAAAGAGCCAGTCACGAACGTTGGTGCCATCCCCATAAACGGGCAGCGGCTTGCCCTCGAGCGCATTGAGAATCATCAGAGGAATCAGCTTTTCGGGAAACTGGAAGGGCCCATAGTTATTCGAGCAGTTCGTAGTGAGAACGGGCAGACCCCAGGTGTGATGGTAGGCCCGCACCAGGTGGTCAGAGGCAGCTTTCGACGCCGCATACGGGCTATTCGGAGCGTAGGCCGTGGTTTCGCTGAAGGGCGGATCATCAGGCGAAAGCGAGCCGTAAACCTCATCGGTGGAAACATGCAGAAACCGGAATTCGGACTGGTCAGCTTCGTCGAGTTCCGACCAATAGCGCCGGGCCTGGTCAAGCAGGACCTGGGTTCCCTGCACGTTGGTGCGAATGAACGATTCGGGCGAAGCGATGGAACGGTCGACATGGCTCTCCGCCGCAAAATGAACGATCGCCCTGGGTTGATGCTCCCGCAGTAAAGAGGCCACGCGCTCCGCGTCACAAATGTCGCCCACCGCCAGCAGATAGCGCGCATTCCCTTCCAACGAGGATAGATTGGCGGGATTTCCGGCATAAGTGAGCAGATCGAGGTTGATAACTGACGAGCTTGTTTCCTTTATCCACTGAAGAATAAAGTTCGAGCCGATAAATCCAGCCCCACCAGTGACCAATATGGTATCTTGCATGCGCTTCCTCTATTCCGCGATTCTAACCGACCGCACCCGCCACCGTCAGTTTGCGTCGCGACGCTCCCATGAGTCGAGGGCGAGCCAGGCCGCTGGTTCGGAGATCCCGGCGATTAACCCATTTAAACTGTTGAATCAAGATGGGTTAACAACGTCACATCCGGCCGCGGCGAGCAGCTCTTGGTTTTTCCGCTTCCTTCGCACCCCCATCTCTGTCATACTTGATAGTGTCCACCTGGTTCGGCCATCCCAACAATTCAATCAAGAGGTTGCCTTGATGTCGGCAAAGTATGTCTTTGTGACGGGCGGAGTTGTGTCCAGTTTAGGTAAAGGTTTGGCGGCGGCCTCCATCGGTTGCCTGCTTGAGAGCCGCGGCCTTCGCGTCAACATGATGAAGTTCGACCCCTACCTCAATGTCGATCCGGGGACCATGTCGCCCTTTCAGCACGGCGAGGTCTTTGTCACCGACGACGGCGCGGAGACCGATCTCGACCTGGGTCACTACGAGCGTTTTACGCATGCGCCACTGTCGCGCGACAACAACCTCACCACCGGCCGGATCTACGAACAGATCATTCTCAAAGAGCGTCGTGGCGACTACCTCGGCAAGACCGTCCAGGTCATCCCCCACGTGACGAATGAGATTAAGAACGCCATGCGCAAAGTCTCCTCAAATGGCGCCGACGTCACCATCGTCGAGATTGGCGGCACGGTGGGTGACATCGAGTCGCTGCCATTTCTTGAGGCCATCCGCCAGATGCGCCAGGAACTGGGCCGCGAAAACACAGTCTTTGTCCACCTCACGCTGGTGCCATGGATCGCCGCCGCACAAGAGCTGAAGACCAAGCCCACGCAACACTCCGTCAAGGAACTGCTCTCGATCGGCATTCAGGCCGATCTCCTGCTCTGCCGCTCTGAGCGCGCGCTGGGCATCGAGATGAAGAAGAAGATTGCTCTCTTCTGCAACGTTGAGGAGCGAGCCGTGATCGGCGCCCGAACCGTGCCCTCCATCTACGAAGTGCCGCTCGGCTTTGCCAACGAAGGCGTGGATTCTCTGATCCTCAAATATCTGCATATCGAGGCGCCTGAGGCTAATCTGACTGAGTGGAAAGCTTTGGTAGATCGCTGCTACAACCCGAAAGATGAAGTTCACATTGGCATTGTAGGAAAGTATGTCGAGTATGAGGATAGTTATAAGTCACTCAAAGAGGCGCTGACCCACGGAGCGGTCTCACAAAATCTTAAACTCAACGTAACATGGATAGAGGCCGAGGGCCTGGAATCGAAGTTTCCCGATGACCGGAGTTATGAGTCGCAGTTAGAAGGATTCGATGGCATTCTGGTTCCCGGAGGCTTTGGTAAGCGCGGCATCGAAGGCATGTTGAACGCCATCCGCTACGCCCGCGAGAAGCAGGTGCCCTACTTCGGGATTTGCCTCGGCATGCAGACGGCCTGCATTGAGTTCGCCCGCAACGTCTGCGGCCTTAAAGATGCGAACTCCACCGAATTCGACCCCGCGTGCCAGCATCGAATCATTTACAAGCTGCGCGAGTTGCTGGGCGTCGAAGAGATGGGCGGAACGATGCGGCTGGGAGCCTGGGCCTGCATTCTTCAGGAAGATACGCTGGCAGCCAAAGCTTACGGCGGCGCGAAAGAGATCAGCGAGCGCCACCGCCATCGCTACGAGTTCAATCGCGAGTATGAAGCCCTGCTGACCGGCGGCGGCCTCCGGCTGAGCGGCACCACGCCCGACTCCACTTATGTTGAGATTGTCGAGCTCCCCGGCCATCCTTACTTCCTCGGTTGCCAGTTCCACCCGGAGTTCAAGTCCAAGCCGCTCGAGCCGCATCCACTCTTCAAGGAATTCATCACTGCCAGTTACAAAAACCGGCAAAAAAAAACTGATTCCGAGTCTAGCGAGACTCCAAGTCTCACAAATGCCCTGTTGTCTTAGATGAGCGGGCATTCAGCCGACTTGACGAAAGCCTGACCCGAGAGACGATGATGGGCAGTATGGAACGACGCGAGTTTTTGCGCGCCTCGGCTGCCGCTCTCCTGGTTGCGCGTTCAATCAGGCTCTCTTGGGCCGATGCTGGCAGCGATGCGCCGGTATTCTCGACGGCCAATCGCAAGTGGCAGCGGGCCTACGATCGAGCGCTTGAGGTGCTGGCCGGCAATGTGCGCGTGCTGCCGCGCTACAACGCCCCCGTGCTCATTGAAGGAGCCAATTACAACGGCATCTGGCAGGAATGCGGACCGCATGAGGCGCTGGTCTACAGCCCGTTCCGAGCCGATGTGGCGCGCAACAGCCATAGGATGTTTTTTGCCCTGCAAAAAGAGGACGGACAACTCCCGGCAAACAACAAGCTCACAGAGACGGGCTTTGGGCAAATTCAAATGGTGGTGCCTATTGCAGCGACAGCCTGGGAGTTGGCTCAACATACAAAGGACGACGAGCTGCTGCGAACGGCATACGAGAGTTGTGCGCGCTGGGATGGCTGGCTGATGCGTTATCGCAACACTCGCGGCACAGGACTGATTGAGGGCTTCTGCACTTACGATACCGGTCATGACAACAGCCCACGGTGGGCCGGCATGCCAAAACAGTGTCCCGGCAAGGATGCGAGAAAGTTGCCGCAGGTTGCGGGATTGCCGCGCCTCTGTCCCGATCTTTCCGCTACGGTTTTTGGAGGACGCATGGCTCTTGCCGCGATGGCAAAGGCTCTCGGCAAAAAGGCCGACGCGGATCGTTGGACGGAAAGCGCGGAGCAGATCCGCCGGCTGATTATGACCAAGCTTTACGTCCCCGAAGATGCGGCCTTCTACGATCTTGACGCGCAAGGGCATTTTGTTCGCGTTCGTTCCGACGTGCTCGGCCGCGTTTGCGGTGAACATGCGGTAGACCAGAAAACCTTTGACACTCTTTGGGAGCGGCAGATCCACAACCCGAAAGCCTTCTGGGCCCCGTATCCGCTGCCTTCGATTGCATTGGATGACCCTGCGTTTGTGCGGCCGATTCCCGCGAACTCCTGGGGCGGGGCATCGCAGGCGCTCACGGCTCTGCGCGCGCCGCGTTGGTTCGAGTATTATGGCAAGGCGGCGGAGCTTTCGATCCTGATGAACCGTTGGTGCGATGCGATCCAGCAGGATATGAACTTCCTCCAGCAGTTGGACCCAATGACGGGCGCCTTTACTCAAACGGAGATGAAAGGCTACTCGCCCGCGGCGCTGGTCATGGTGGATTTCACCTGGCGGCTGGCTGGCGTTCGCGAGACCAACGACCAACTGGAGTGGAACGTGCGCCCCCGCTGCGCCGCCTCGCAAGCCGCGCATTTCTCGATGCACTTTGACCGGGGCCGCACTGCCGCCATGATTTATGACAAAAGAAGCGTCGCGCTCGAACTCGACGGCAGACGAATTGGCAGCATTGAGTCAGGAACAGTTCGCCTCATCACCGACAAGCAGGGCCGGCCAAAGCAACTCACGGGCATCAGCGAGGAAGTCGAAACAGTCTCGGTCCAGCTGGTTTCGCACCCTGAGCAGCGAATGACGATTCACCCCAATCAGCAACTGCATCTGGGCTGAGATCATACGAGAGATCGGCGAAATTCAACCCGTTACCTTGTCCGCGAGGGCTGAACAACCCAAATAAGAACCATGCAGCAAGGGAGGAGCATCATGATTCGCAGAGACTTCCTTCAAAAGACGATTGGCGGCCTGGCCGTTGCGCTTCCCATCAATCTGGCGGCGCAAGAGCCCCAACGGCAGGTCCCGAACGGGGCTCTCTCACCTCGCTGGATCAACGTGCGCGACTTCGGCGCCACGGGCGACGGATCAACGATCGATACGCCTGCCGTCAATCGGGCCATTGAAGCTGCTGCGGCTCAGGGCGGCGGCACGGTGTGGTTTCCTGCAGGCACCTATGCCTGCTATACCATCCGGCTCAAGAGCCACGTCGGCCTGCACGTCGAGCACGGCGCGACCATTCTCGCGGCGGACGTGCCCGATGCCGGAACCACAACGGGCGGCTACGATCCTGCCGGACCTCCGCAGCCCTGGGAGGCTTTTCAGGACTTCGGGCATAATCACTGGGCCAACAGTCTTATCTATGGCGACGGCCTTGAGGACTTCTCCATCACAGGCGCTGGCCTCATCTGGGGCAAAGGGCTCAGCCGGGGCGATTCCGACAGCCTGCAGCGCGCGGAGAGCCCAGGCGTCGGCAACAAGGCAATCGCACTGAAGAACTGCCGCAATGTTTCTATCCGCGACATCTCCATCAAGATGGGCGGCCACTTCGCGATTCTGCTCACGGGCACGGACAACGTGATCCTTGACGGCCTCAACATCGACACCAATCGCGATGGAATCGACATCGACTGCTGTCGCAATGTGCGCGTCTCCAACTGCTCGGTCAACTCCCCCTGGGACGATGCCATTTGTCCCAAGAGTTCCTTTGCCCTTGGTTACTCGCGCGCAACCGAAAACGTGACTATTTCAGATTGTTATGTCACCGGCGCATACGAGTATGGCAGCATGTTGAGCGGCGCATGGAAGCTGGCCACTTACTCGCAGGTGCGGAAAGCCTGCGGCCGCATCAAGTGCGGTACCGAATCGAACGGCGGCTTCAAGAACATCACCATAGCAAACTGCGTCTTTGACCAGTGCCGAGGCCTTGCCCTGGAGACAGTGGACGGCGCAGTGATTGAAGACATCACCGTGACCAACCTCTCCATGCGCGGCCTGGTGCATGCGCCGATCTTTCTTCGCCTCGGCAGCCGGCTGCGGGGACCGGCGGGCACACAGCCAGGCATCCTGAGGCGCATTCTTATCTCGAATGTGACCAGTTCCAACGCCGTGGCCGAGTATCCCTCGATCATCAGCGGCATCCCCGGATCGCTGATCGAAGATGTGAAAATCAGCGACGTTTACCTCCATCAACTTGGCGGAGGTTCAGCTGAGTGGGCCGCCCTCCAGCCTCCCGAGAACGAGAGCGGATACCCTGAGGCGAGCATGTTTGGTACGCTGCCCGCCACTGGATTTTTCCTTCGCCATGCCCGCAATCTGGAGTTCAGCAACATCGAGATCGCCACTGCCAAGCCGGATGCGCGCCCTGCCATCTGGGCCGAGGATGTGGATGGTTTGGATTGCTTCCGGCTTCGCATCGTGCGCGGCTCGATGGGATTTTCGCTTCGCAACGTTCGCGAGTTTCGCAACTTCGGCAGCCAGAGTTCCAAGGACGTTTCAGAGGCTGTTGTCCACTCCACCAACTTCTAGAACCGGTTTCGGAAACAGCTTAGGCAAACAACTGTAATTGGTGACTTGGAACCGCTGACTATAGCATTTTCGGAAGATGAATATTATGCTTGTTCCGGCGACTCTCCAAGAACGATAGGCATGGCGGGTCCTGTATCAGGGCACGACTTCAGTCGTGCCATAAACGCCACTAGAAAGACGTGGGCTTTAGCCCCTGAGGGATTTTGTTCCTTCTGCGCCACTACTTTCGGCCTGGGATGGGCCTTCCGTTGAGCTAGCTTGATATTCATCTTCCGAGAATGCTCTAGACCTAAAAGAACAGCCGGCGTCTTCAAATCAAGCCCGCACCGCTGCTCCTTGATATGCTGCCGAGTGAGACTTGGCAGTGACAATTGCCAGGCCAAGGCAGGCTGCAATCATGATCTCGACGATCACCGGCGCGATAAAAAAGTAGGTGTACGAATTCACCGCAAGCGCCGAATTTGCGACTGCGAAGGTGATCAGAATCGGCCGAAGAAGCCGCACCTCTGTTTTGGCCAGTGACGCCAATTGCCAGAAGACTATCGACTCGGACGTGAGGGAAATGGTGGCTCCCAGCCCGAGGCCGCGGTAGAAGTCCCAAAAACTTCGTACGTGCCCCATAAGAAGAAACTGGTTGGTCTTCATGGCCTGGACGGCAACCGCCGCGGGGCCAGGGTCGACATGGCCGAAGACTCCTCCTACGGTGTGCAGGACCGCGTGAATAAACGTCAGAACTGCTGCAATGCGCAGGAACACCACAGGTTTGTTCATGAGAGACCTCCATTTGCCGTCTTGGCGAATTGCTCCAGAATGTAGACCCAGGCGCCGGGTCCGTCGAAGATCTCCCGCAACTTCTCGTAACCTTCGCCGTGACGCTCCAGTTTGCTGTGTTCCAACTGCACCAGCGTTGTCCCCTGTCCTTCAGCAGTGAATCGAATCTCGACTTCACTGACCTTGGCAATGTCTGGATCACATACCCAATCCGGCTGATCGTGTCCAGGACCAACATGCCACGAGAATGTAACGCGATGAGGCGGGTCCCAAGCCAGCACCTTTCCCCAGTCGTTCTGGTGGCCTTCGACGTCTCTCTCGTACCACCGCCCGCCAACGCGCGGCTCCACAAAAATCGCCTCGAATGGAATCTTGCCAATGTGATGCGTGGCCGGCCACCACGTCTCCATCTGCTCCACGAACACGCTGAATGCGCGCTGGATGGGCACATTCACGCGCAATGCCTTACGTACGACGGCTTCTTCCACGGGGTTTGTCATGTTTTTCTCCTATGGGTGGTTTCTCCGCTATTGCCTGAAAGCTGCTCAAAGCCCTGGTCCACATCTGGTCGAAGTGAGCACGCAGTCGTGCCACGCCCTCGGGATTCAACTGGTAGAGCCGCCGTGTTCCCGACTTGCTGTCGGTGACCAATCCCGCATCCTTTAGCACCCGTAGGTGCTGCGACACCGCGGGGCGGGTAACAGGCAGTTTCCGGGCCAACTCATTCACGGCAACAGGCCCACGGGCGAGCTTTTGAAATATCGCCATGCGCGTTGGATCGCCCAGCGCATCGAGTCCGGCTTGTAGGTAAGTATCCACTAACGGTAAGCTACAACGCACATATGAGCGCTTGTCAAGCAAAAAATCACTGCGGAAGTCCACGAGTTCATGATTCGATGTCAGCCGTACGGAACGATTCGGGCCGAGTGACAGTCTGAATCGTCGAAAGCCTGAATGGACACGCTTCCTTGCGCGGTCTGAAGCATACGGCCCGGACAAGATTTCCGGAGATCCGGCAACTCGCTGGGTTTCTGCAGAATGTGGAGATTGATTGAGATCGGTTCTCAAATGCGTTCAACTGGCCGCCCTCGGCCAGACAGGATATAAAGGAACACGAATCGAGCGATGAGGACGGAGCCGGTCGGATGACAGCTACTGCCCGCGCCGGCATAGGCGCCCGGTCTGCAGCCCGACCGTGAAGCGTGGGTCTGAGGTTGCGTCACAATACTGTCACTATGGGGAAAACAAAACGCCAATCCCGACGATTGGCGCAGGTTAGAACTAAAGAAAACAAAGGGTTTAAAATGGTCGGGACGGGCAGATTTGAACTGCCGACCCCTCGCACCCCAAGCGAGTGCTCTACCAGGCTGAGCCACGTCCCGACACAATCGAGCCGGCTCGGGGGAGCCGGCTTTTGAGGTCTTCATTAGTTTACACGAGGCAAGCCTTGTGCGCCGGAAATCGAATTCGTCGGCTTCCAGAACCCTGCGCGCTGGGAACGTTGATTGAATCCGATCCTGCGCAAAGAGCAGGCCGGTAGGCCCATCGTCTTAACGCTTACTGCGACGGCGGAACGAACTCATGGGGTAGGGCCGAGCCCTCGCTGAAGAAGAACTCCTCCATCTGCTCGACCAGGAACTGCTGCGCCTGCGGGGTCCAGGGCTGCAGCCGGTACTCGTTCAGCAGCATCTTCTGCCGGTCCACCCACTCGCCCCAGGCTGCCTTGGAGACGTTCTTGTAGATCTTCTGCCCAAACTCCGAGTCGAAGGGCGGCTCTTCCAGGCCCTCCATCTCCTTCTTGTTGCGAACGCAAAACACCATATGTGCCATCCAATATGCTCCTGGAACTATTGTATCCGCAACTGCTTGAGCAATTCTGAACTGCCGGATTCTACGGTAGAGCCCACGATTGACTTGGCGCTCTGTCGGCATTCCCACCGCTGTCGACTTCCGACCGGGCAGCCAAGCCCAATCAGTCCCAAAGGAGCCACCATGTCCGATTCGAATCCGTCAGGTCTCTCTGACAACGCAGCTGCCGGCATTGCTTACATCACCATCATTCCGGCAATCGTCTTTCTGATCGTCGAACCCTTCAAACGAAGCTCGTATGTTCGCTTCCAGGCATGGCAATCGATCTTCTTCTTCGTTGCCTGGGCAGTGGTGCATATTTTGGTGGGGATCGTGCAGAATCTCGTCCCCAACGTCGTCTTCCTCACCTTGTCGCTATGGCAATTTGTCGATCTCGCGTTCTTTGTCGTTCTGGTGATCGTCTTTGTACAAGCGTTTAATGGCAAAAGCATGAAGCTGCCGATCATCGGCGGCCTTGCCGAGCAACAGGCCAATCGGTAGCCGGCCTTCCCAACACCCGAAAACAAGAGCGGCCTCCCTGGGGAGGCCGTTGCGGCGCTTGCCCCAGCCCGCCCAAATAATTTTTAGTTAAAGCCAACAATCCGCTTCCTTACACGGAAATTCCGCTTGACAACCGCATCGCGCCCGCGCTCTTCTTATCTCGTCTCAATTCCACGCTTTTTTGAACAACCGTCCTGGTTTCCCCTGGTTTGCCGGGTCCGGCAGGGGCGTGGAGCACATATTTCCGTGCAATGGACTCAATCCAGAAGGAGCTATCGTGCCCGAAGAAACTCCATCGAACCCAATCCAGCCCCAACCAGCCCAAAGCGGTCTCTCCGAGTCCGCTACGTGCGGACTTGCCTACATTACCTTCATCCCGGCGATCATCTTCCTGGCGACCGCGCCTTACAACAGAAACGCCAACGTGCGCTTCCACTCGTGGCAATCCATCTTTTTGACCATCGCCTACATTGTGGTCCATGTTGGGTTCTTCGTCCTGGACAGAATCCCGTTCATCGGCCTGATGATGATCCCGGTGAGGTTGCTGATTGGCCTCGGATTCTTCATCCTCTGGCTTGTTGTGTTGATTAAAGCCTTCAACGGCCAGCGTTTCAAGATCCCGGTCATCGGCGATTTGGCCGAGAAGCAAGCCAATAGCTAACCGGCATCAGGGTCAGACAATTCACCTGAACGGCCTCCATGCAGAAGCTGTTCTCGCCGGAGGTCGATCCTGGCAGCCAGCGTTGAGTAACTTGCTTTTCCCTCGTCGCAGACCTGGGCAGTCATCCCCGTAGCATGACCTCAATTCCAAAGGAGCCATCGTGTCCACTCAACCCGATCCAATCCAGCCGCAACCCACACAATCCGGCCTCTCAGACAACGCCGCCGGCGCCCTGGCCTACGTCACCATCATTCCGGCGATCATCTTCCTGATCGTCGAGCCGTATAACAAGAACTCCTACATCAAATTCCACTCCTGGCAGTCGATCTTCCTGGGCATTGCGTACTTTGCCATCCAGGTACTATGGATCATTCCCATCATTGGCTGGGCGATCTGCCTGCTCGCCTTTCCAGTGTTTTTCATTGCATGGATCATTGTCCTGCTCAAGGCTTTGAAGGGCGAGCGCTACAAGCTGCCGTTCATTGGCGACTTTGCTGAAAAGCAGGCTGGCGCCTAAGGCAGCGTTTCTAACCGCATATGGCGCTGCGGACCACAGGACCTCAGCGCCGCCTGCCCTTCTTGCCAAGCTTCTGCCTGGCTTTGAAGGAACGCCCCGGCGCGCTGGTGGCCTTCTTCTTCTTCGCTTTCGGGCGGGAGTTGGCGGCCTTCTTGCCGGCGAGCTTCCCGGTGAGCGGCAGGCCCTCCTCCACAATCGAAAACTGTAGCTTGCGCTCCTGTGCGAGAATGCGGTCCAGAATGACCTGCACATGGTCGCCGGCGCGGAAGCGGCGTCCCGTGCGTTCGCCGATGATCTCGTGCGTATTTTCGCGCCAGGTATAGCGGTCGTCGCGCAGTGAATCGATAGGCACCAGCCCCTCGACAAATAAATCGGTCAGCTCGACAAAGAGGCCGTACTTGGCCGGATTCAGCACCAGCGCGGCAAACTCCTCGCCGACGCGGTCCTGCATGAAGCGCACCTTCTTCCACTCGACCAGCTCGCGTTCGGCTTCGGCGGCGCGGCGCTCGGTTTGGCTGGTCTCCTCGGCAATCTGCGCCAGCTCGGCCTCGGGGATGGGCGGCTCAATCAACGCTCTGTCATCCTGAGCGGACCCTGAGCGCAGAGAAGGGGAAGTCGAAGGACCTGCTTTTCGAATTCTAGCTTTTCCATATGGCCTCGCTGCAGCGAGCCCTTCATTTGGATGCGTCCAGGGCGAACTGTGCCGCCCCTCGGCCACGACGCCCTCGCCGCTGACCCCCTCGGCGAGCAGCGCCTTTGTGATGCGATGGACAATCAAATCGGGATAACGGCGAATCGGCGACGTAAAGTGGGTGTACGTTGGCGCGGCCAGCGCAAAGTGGCCTTCATTGATCTCTGAATAGCGGGCCTGTTTGAGCGAACGCAGCATAAGGTAGCTCAGAATCCGCTCCTCGGGCTTGCCCTCAATCTTTGCGGCCAGCTTCTGGTACATGCGCGGCGTCACCGGGATGTCTTCTGGCACCTCGTGCACCCTGGGATTCCGGCCGGTGCGTTGCGCGTCGCGACGGTCTCCGCGTGTTTGAATGCGCTTGACCGGCAATGCACCCAAGCCCAGGGTGTAGCCGAAGCTGGCGGCCAGCTCTTCAAACTGAACCACCCGGCGCGGTTCAGGCTTCTCGTGAATGCGATAGAGCGACGGCACTCCCATGTCCTCGAGCCAGGTGGCTACGCATTCGTTGGCTGCCAGCATGAACTCCTCGATCAGCCGGTTCGCCCAGGTGCGTTCGGACTTGGTGACGCTGCGCATCTGGCCCTGCTCGTCGAACTCGATCACCGGCTCGGGCAGGTCAAAGTCGATCGAACCCCGCTCCTCGCGGCGCTTGTTCATCAGGCCGGCCAGTTTGCGCATTCGTTCGAATTCGGGAACGAGTGAGGCGTAGCGGGATCGAGTCTCTGCATCGCCTTCCAGGATTGCATGGACCTCCGTGTAGGTCATCCGCGCCGCTGAGCGAATCACGCCTTCGACGATTTCGTAGCTCTCGATGCGGCCGCCCGAGTCCAATTGCATCAGGCAACTCAGGACGAGCCGGTCTTCGCCGGGGCGCAGGCTGCATATATTCGTGGACAGCTCCTGCGGCAGCATCGGAATGGCTCGATCGGGAAAGTAGACGCTGGTTCCGCGCAGCCGCGCTTCCAGGTCGAGGTCGGTGCTGGCTCGAACGTACTCGGCCACGTCGGCGATATGGACCTGTAATTCGTAGCCACCCCCGCGCTCGGTCACTAACACCGCATCGTCAAAGTCTCTGGCCGTCTCGCCGTCAATGGTGACGATGGGCAATTCGCGAAAATCCCGGCGGCGCGTAACCTCTTCAAGGTCAAGATGAGCCACGGCGCGCGCCTCGGCCAGCACATTCTCAGGGAAGACGTGCGGCAATTGGTGCTTGCGGATCATCATCTCCACGTCCACACCGAAGTCGTCCGGCGAGCCCAGTACCTCGATCACCCGGCCCACCGGTGGCCTGGTCGGCGTCGGCCAACTGGTAATCTCCACATCGACGACCAGACCTTCCAATCCGGAGGGAGGCGGGGGTTTTAACCCCCGCATAATGCCATCAGAATCAGCGGGGGCTTTAGCCCCGGAGAGAAGCTTTTCGGGTATCTCCCCCTGCTTTTTCGCTTCCTGCAAAGCCGCCGCAGCTTCATTCCCCAAAACCCGGTGCGGCGTGGCCGTTTCGCCGGCTGGAGGAATCTCCATCCCCTCTGGAATCAGAATGTGCTGGGTCATGCGTTCGTCGAAGGGAACGACGGTGTTCCCGGGCCCACGGTCGGATCGCGCAGAGTGAAACACGCCAACTACGGTCGGATTGCGCCGCTCGAGCACGCGCACGATGCGGCCCATCTGGCGGCCATCGGCCTTGGGCGGTTCGACCTCGACCAGCACCTGGTCGCCCTGCATGGCGCCATTGATCTCATTGGGCGGGATGAAAATATCTTCCTGGGGCAAAGTTGTTTGGTTAGCCTGTCTGGGGTTGGGCCGCACAAAACCATAGCCGTCGCGATGCAGATCGAGGCGTCCGGCGGCCAGGTTGTCGCGCGTTCCTCCCGCGCCAAGCGGACGGGGAATGCTCCAGTGCTCGCGGTCGAGCTTCATCAGTTGGCCGCGCACCGTCAGCCGGGCGAGTTGCTCGAGAAGCAGCCGCCGCTCTCGTCCGCCGCCCAGGCTCAGTTCGCGCACCAGTTGCTTGTACCCGGCCTTGCCACCGGCAGAGCGCGCAATCCGCGCTATCAGTTCCTTATCTGTCATAGATCAAGAGTAGGGCAACCGGGTCATGCGCACATCCAAGATGCGGCTATTCGGAAGAATTCGCCTTTACTTTCTTCATGGGCTGCCGGGCGCGCCTCGTAGGCGCAAATACAGTGATCGCGATTTGCGCATTCACCTCAGCCGCAGCGCGAATTGCTTCAGAACCAACTGCCGACCAGTAATGGTTTCCACGATTCGGGGCTTCAATGCCAATATCAAAGCTCCTCGATTTGCCAGCATCCCAAATTGCCCGTTTCGAGGGTGTAAGCCTTTGAATCAGTTTGCAGAGTCGGAGTATCCCGGATTCCGGTGTCTTGGGTTGCTTTGTGAGGTCAAGATAGGCTTTGAACAAGCCGAATTCCGTTCCCACGTAATGAATATGCACATTCGATCCCAACGCAGTCACCAACGGTTGCAGATCCGATTTCGAGAATATCTCGAGATCAACATTGAGAAAGCAGCTCTCGTCCAACCTGCTCATAGTCATAGGCATTATTATCGCTTGAATCCCATTTCTGCCGCGATCCGGCTTTTTCGCAGCCCGAATCGCAGCGTTCCTTATTCGGTCCGGAGCCGTCCAATATTGAGCGGATTGGCTCGCGCTCTTCAAGATTCTCCAGCACTCTCGCCAATCCAAGGCCCACGGGCTTAGAATAGCGCCAACGCAATTTTCCAAGCGGACCGCAAAGAGATAACATCCTATTTGTGGCCGCGCGTGGGTTGCCCGGGACGAAAAGCCCTGAGCAGTCCATACATCCATTTTTTTGGGCCCTCGGCAATGGCCCCTGCCTTGGAAAGCCCAGTCCCTTCAGGACAGAAAAGGAACTTCGTGAGCGCTATGTGGAAACCCACCCAAACCGGCCCCGCCACTCCCAACACCACCCCAGAGCCCTCCCGCCCTCTGCCGCCCCCGCCGGCCCCTGAACCCGTCAACCGCGCCCCGGTTTCGGCTGGCGACCAGGCCACCATCGGCAAAGGCCTCTTCGTCAAGGGAGAGATCACCGGCTCTGAATCGCTGTTTATCGACGGCAAGGTCGAGGGCAGCATCAGCCTGCCCGGCAACCGCGTCACCGTGGGCCGCAACGGACAGGTTGCCGCCAGCGTCACCGCCCGCGAGATCGTGATTCTGGGCAAAGTGCGCGGCAATGTCTCGGCCACCGACCGGGTCGATATCCGGGCAGAGGGCGCTCTGACCGGCGACGTGGCCGCGGCGCGCATCAGCATTGAGGATGGCGCCTTCTTCAAGGGCGGCATCGACATTCGCAAGCCCGACGCCAAGCCGGCAGGCGCAGCCGCGCCGGAAGCGCCCAAGCCAGTCCAGGCGTAGCCGCAGCTCAAACCTTGCTCCAACACAAGCGTCTTTGTGCCCAAAGGCGCTTGTGTTTTTAAGCGCAGGATGATGGTTGGCCGGTCTTCGGACGGCAATGTGTATGGTTGTGGCTGCAACACTCGGGAAATTAAGCGGAAATGACCGCGAATTCTTCTACCCCAACCCCAGCCGTTTCAACGCGACCCTGGGCAGCGCCGATCCGCTCTTTTCCAGCACCCATTTAGCAATCGCCAGCCACAGCGCCGTGCCTGCCAATAGCACCGCCAGGTCGATCCATTGCGTGTGACCCGGTATGGCGCTGTGCAATGCGCCGTCCAGCCAACCGAAGAGCGCGCCGACCGCCGCGCCGCTCACCGCAGCGGCCGACAGGCAGCGGCCGAGCTCCTCGTAGTCCAGGCTGGCCAGCGAGACCATGCGCCGCTGATGCAGCAGCACGCCCAGGGTAATGGCCTGTAGAGCGATGCCGGCATCGGAGGCCAGAGCCAGGCCGGCCGCTCCAAACATGTGATAGCCCAGGCTGTAGAGTGGGAACGCGACGATCGTGATGATGGAGCTGGCCAGCATGGGCAGCCAGGTCACTCCGGCAGCATAGAAGGAACGAGCGTAAATGGACTGCGCCGACCACAAGAAAAGCGAGAATGTGTAGAGGGCAAAGAAGAGAGCGGTCTGTCGCACATCCTGCGGAGTGAACCGGCCACCGCCGAAGATCAAGCCGACGATGGGCTGCGCCAGTGCAATCATGGCGGAGGATGCGAGCAGTCCTAAGGCCACGACGCGGGAGACCGAGTCTGCAACACCGACCGCAAACTCATAATGCTTGCCTTTGGCCCAAAGCTGGGCAAAGAAGGGGAGCGAGGCGACACCGGCAGCCTGGGCGAGCATGGTCATGGGCGCGAGGAAGATCTGTTTGGCGTTGGCGAGACGCGTAATGTCGCCGGCCAGGTTCGAGGCATAGTAGCCCGTGAAGAATTGATCGAGAAAAGGAAGCGCGAAGCCAAACATCAGCGGCAAGGTCATCCCCAACCACAGGCGGATGCCAGGATGGTGAAGGTCGATGCCCAACCGGTAGCGCACGCCGGCACGGGCCGCGCCCAGTGCGTTCAGGGCGAACGACCCTAAAAGGAAGCCTGCGGTTGCGCCGACAGCCAGGGATGAAATCCCTAACCGGCGATGCAGGAGTATGCCGGCCCCGATAATGCACAGGTTGTAGATGATCGGTGTGACTGCCTGGTAGAGGAACTGCTTGCGAAACTGAAGCGTGGCGCTAAAGATGCTGCCGATAAAGAGGAAGATCTGCGCGGGCAGCAGAATCCGCGTCATGTGCGCACAAAGTGCAACCTGCTCCGCGGTAAAACCGTGGTTGGTCAAGCGGATGAAGGGCGCCGCAAAAAACATGAGCACGATGGTGGCCGCAGTGAGTACCAGCGTCATCAGATTGAGCACGGTAAACAGAACGTGCTCTCCCTCGGCCTCTTCATCTTGCTCTCGATAACGGTTGAGGAGGGTGACAAATGTGATGGAGACCGCCCCGCCAACCAGGAAGTTGTTCATCAGGTCGGGAAGCCGAAATGCGGCATTATACGCATCGGTCTGCGAACCGGCGCCAAAGAGCCATGCGATGAATTTTCCGCGGCAAAGGCCGATGATGCTCGACAGCAACGAGGAAGCCGCCAGCAGGACGCTGCCCGTGAAGGCCGTGTGCGCGTGCGAAGGGCGCAACAATCCCAGGCCGCGCGCCCATTTGGACCGCACTGGCGGAGAGGATTCGGTTGAGGGCCATTCAGCCACTGGATTCGATTCTACTGGGACGCGATCGCCTCGGCGCGATGAAAATGCCTGCAATCAGCGGGATCTGCAGGAGCGCAAGGCCGTTCGTTCCCAAAAGCATCCTTACCAATGTCAGAATGAGCCTCCATGTTCATCGCGCTTGCCACGCGCTTGGGAGCCCATGGCAGGCCCCGGCGCCAAAGCCGGAAAGCCCTCCCGGCCGTTTCCAGCCGATTGGCCTAGAGCCTGTTATGAACTTTCCCGCGGGCGGCGCTGGGAGCCAATTTTTCTCAGTTCGAGGAGCGAGGAGCGACGAATATGGGCTATCTTCGAGCGACAAGCGACGAAGAAATGAGGAAAATTGGCCCCAGCCCTCCGGGTTGCGGCGCAAATCGGGCCATACTTCGTTCTCATCCTCGACTGTGGACCCGCCACAGCCTTCGGATTCCGCCTCGTCTCCACCCCACGGACGAAGACCTGTCCGTGGGGGCCCCGGTCTGGCCCGATTTTCGTCCGCAACGCCGCCCACGCGAAAGTTCATAACAGGCTCTAGAATTTTACGGCCCGTTTGCCAAATCCGTGGTACACTCTATTCAATCGTAGAATTCGATCTGAAGTTTTTGCCTGTTCCGGTTACCGCCTACTCGCAAACTTCCACATTGCGTTCGCGGTAAATCAGTATCAGAGGAGCAACACAATGGAAACAGGCACAGTTAAGTGGTTCAATGACGCCAAGGGTTTTGGATTTCTGAGCCGTGAAAACGGCGAAGACGTCTTCGTTCATCACACCGCCATCCAATCGAACGGCTTCCGTTCGCTGCAAGAGGGCCAGCGCGTCCAGTTCAACGTGACCAAGGGACCCAAGGGCTGGCAGGCAGAGAACGTCCAGGTTGTCTAAGGGTTACCCCCTTCCAACCGGTTTGGATTCAAACAAAGAGGGACAGCGAATCTGCTGTCCCTCTTCTGCGTTTGGCTGGATCTTGCGCTGCGGGTTGAAGCCGTGCAGAAATGCTTATGCGGCAGGCTTGAGGCTCTTAACGCTAACTTGGGGAATGGCCGGGTGAAGGTTTTCCATCAGCGTCACATGGGTGCCTAGATACTGTAGAACGTCGTTTATAGAATCTTCAAAGCGCCCGCCGGTCTTGTGGGTGGCCTTGACCCCTTTGGAGACCAACTGGCAGACTTCAAAGCGGTTCATTCCCTGCGCGAGCGCGCGGTGTATCTTGTCGGAACGCATGACTTGACTCCGGTCAACAGGTGATTGTTGCGTGGGGTGCGGAGCTCGTCAGAAGCGGTAGGACGGCAACAGCCGAGCAGGCTATCTTGATTCAAAAGTCGAGTCCGATGATTCAGCGCTATCTCCATTGTACGCCGGAAACAGCCGGTACGCCGCTCATCACGCCTCCGTGTCGCTTTCGCCGCCGTGAAATCCCTGTTAACATAAACGTCGAATCACCCCATCTGCGGGAATCCCAGAAAAGATTGCACCGAAAGAGGAACCAAGTGGCCGATACCACCAAAATCGTAGACAAAGAGGCACGTAAGGAAGTGAAGCGCGCCGCCCGCAAGAAGGCCGCTCCCAAGGCGAAACGGACCGAGCCGCGCGGCTCCGCGAAGAAGAAGGTCAAGAAGCTTGCGCGCGGTGTCTCCAAGCGGTAAGCGCTCGCCTTTGACCACCTTGATCAACGGAACGCGAGTCCAAGAAGTGTAGTGTGCCCTGGTTCCACCGTGATTCTGAGCCCGCAACTCACCCCCAAGAGTTGCGGGCTCAGGTGAATCGCCTGGACGCTCAAGAAATGCTTCGTGCTCGATCAATTCTGCCTTTCTGAGCAGTGCGACTCGCCGCGCGGAGTTACGGCCAGGATGCTCCAAAAGGCTCCGTGCCCCATCCATTCGCCCTCTTTTTTGGCGAATGGGTGGGAAACCTCGATCCTCAATCGCCTCCATACATCAGGAGAACTGCCCTGCTCAGACAACTTGGCGCCCGCAAGTCGATCGATAAGCTGATCCGGGATTCGGAAGTGCCCGAACATGCGCTCAAGAAGACCCTGGGGCCGTGGTCGCTGACCGCGCTGGGCATCGGGGCTGTGATCGGATCGGGCATCTTCACGGTCATTGGCACAGCCATCTCCGGCGAGCAGTTTGACGCCACAAGCATAGTGAACACGCCGCTGGCGGACTTCATCATCCACCACACCGCCATGGCCGGCAGGCCCGGTGCCGGTCCGGCGATCGCCGTCTCGCTGATTCTCGTGGCGATCGTCTGCGCACTCACCGGCCTCTGTTACGCCGAACTCGCGTCCATGATTCCCATCGCCGGCTCGGCCTATACCTACACCTATGCCACCCTCGGCGAGTTGATCGCCTGGATCATCGGCTGGGATCTGATCCTCGAATATGCCGGCTCCAACATGACCGTGAGCGTGGGTTTTGCCGCTCATGTGGTGGACCTGCTCGACTGGTTCGGCCTGCATCCCTCGCCTATTTGGCTCTCGCCCGCCTACTTGCCGGAAGGCCTCCAGGATCTTGCCGGCAACTGGCTCTACCACCCCGGCTGGCACGTCGGATTCAACATCCCCGCCTTTCTCATCGTGCTCGTGCTCACCGTGATTCTGGTGCGCGGCATTCGCGAGTCAGCCAGCACCAACAACATGATGGTCGGGCTCAAGCTGATCGCCATCCTGATCTTCGTCTTCGCGGTGATTGGCTTCCTTCATCCCTCCAACTGGCACCCCTTCATGCCCAACGGCTGGTCGGGAGTCTTGACCGGCGGGTCCATCATCTTCTTCACCTACATCGGCTTTGATTCGGTCTCCACGGCGGCCGAGGAGTGCCGCAACCCGCAGCGCGACCTGCCTATCGGGATCATCGCAACGCTGGCTGTCTGCACGCTGCTCTATGTGGCCGTGGCCGTCTGCCTCACCGGCCTGGTGCCGTGGAAGTCGATGGTCGGCGACGCCGCGCCGGTGGTCAACGCGCTCAAAAAGCTCTCCATCCTTCCCGGCGGACGTCCGCTCCACTGGATCAGGCTTGTTGTCCTCTTTGGCGCCATCATGGGCATGCTTTCGTCGATCCTGGTCTACCAGCTCGGCCAATCGCGCGTCTGGTTCTCCATGTCCAGGGACGGCCTGCTGCCCAAGGTCTTCAGCAATGTGCATCCCATCTATCGCACGCCGGCCTTTTCCACATGGGTCGCGGGATTCGTGGTGGCCATTCCCTCCGGCCTCTTCGACATCGGCACCCTCGCCGACCTCTCCAACATCGGCACCCTTTTTGCCTTCGTCCTGGTTTCTATTGGTGTGATTGTGTTGCGCATCCGCGAGCCGGAGCGCCGCCGCGGCTTTCGCGTTCCCGGCGGCCCCGTCATACCGGCTTTGAGCGTGATTTTTTGCTTTCTTCTCATGGCTGGATTGCCCATCATCACATGGCTCCGTTTCATCATCTGGCTGGTGATCGGCTTGGTGATTTACTTCCTGTACAGCCGCCACCGGTCGGAGTTCGCACCGCCGCGATAAAATGGCAGAAGTGCCTGATATCGCCGCGTTCATTCGCCGTCTCCCCAAAGCCGAGTTGCATTTGCACCTCGAAGGCACCATCACGCCTTCGACGCTGGTCGAGCTAAGCGCGCGCCACGACGCCCGCCCGCTCACACTGCCCGAGGCCAGGGCGCTCTACCACTTCACGGACTTCTCCGGTTTTCTTGAGGCCTTCAAGGCTGTCACCCGGCTGCTGCTCACACCGGACGATTACGAACTGGCCGCCTGGCGCATGATGGAGCATCTGGCCGCTCAGGGAGTCGTTCATGCCGAGGTCTTCGTCTCGGTCGGTGTCATTTATTTGTGGCGCAACCACGACCCCGCGGCCTTCGAACCCATCTTCGCCGGCTTGGAGAGGGCTCGCGAGCGCGCTGAGCGCGATCTCGCCCTCACCGTCTACTGGATCTTCGACGCGGTGCGCCACTTCACTGTTGCGGAGGCCGAGCGTGTCTTCCTCAAGGCCGCGGAACTCAAGCCAACGCACCCCTCCATCATCGGCATCGGTCTGGGTGGCGACGAGCGCCAGGCCGGCTCCGAGCCATTCCGCGCCCTCTATGCGCAGGCCGCGCAGGCCGGTCTGCATCTGACCAACCACGCCGGCGAAACGACCGGCCCCGAGGCCATTCGCGAGGCTCTGTCAATCGGTTCGGAACGTATCGGCCACGCGCTCTCCGCTGTCAGGGACTTCTATCTCATGGAGGAACTGAAGGAGCGCCGCATCCCTTTGGAGCTGAACCCAACCTCGAACGTTCGAACCGGTGTCTGCACCTCATTAGCCGATCACCCGCTGAGGAAGTACTTCAGAGCCGGGCTGCTGGTGACCTTGAACTCCGACGACCCGGCATTCTTCGGTTCGGACCTTGCCAACGAGTATCTGCTTGCCCACACCGAGCATGGCTTTACCCGCGACGAACTCCGCCAGTTGGCCGCCAACTCCATCCACGCCAGCTTCCTTCCCACCCCGGCCAAGATCGACCTGCTCTTCCGCATCGACGCGACGAAGTAGACAAGCCATCCCGAAAAGCCAAATCTGCGGTATCATATTCCCAAGACAAAACCGAGTTATCAAAAGTCGCGTAGCAGGAGGCACGCCCATGTCCACTGATCCCGAAGCAATGTCTGCCGCGGAAGCGAGTGCGGAAGAAACCAGGAAATTCGGCGCTCTGCGGGTGATCGGCTGGCTTTCATTGGGGATGACGGTGGCCGCGATCAGCATCTTCGTGGGCCACGAACTGCGCAGCCGCTACAAGTTCAAGCGCCGCACTCCCTACGACTTCTACGCTCACGCCGGCGAAAGCGAAATCGGCGAGTTCGGAGTCGGCATCTAGTGGTATGTCTCGCGCAAATGATCGTTTAACGGCTTTGAAGGGTAAGGGCTTCAGCCCGTACATACAGCCTGCAAAATCATGAGGGCTTTAGCCCCTGAGGCAATGCGGACTCGCAGATGGAACTCTCGCAGCATTACACCTTTACTTCCATCACATCTTTGAATGCATCTCTCGTCGCCGCGATGGTGGCGGCGATCTCTGTTTCGCCGTGGGCCGTACTCAGGAATGCCGCTTCAAACTGCGAGGGCGGCAGCCAGATGCCCTGGTCCAACATTGCATTGTGAAAGCGGCCGAATGCGGCGGTATCCGACTCAGCGGCCTGGGTGTAATTGGTGACTTCATTCCCGGTAAAGAACCAAGTCCACATCGAACCGACACGATTCAGAGTGAGCGGAACGCCCGCCTTAGCTGCCTCGGCGGCTACGCCCTCGGCGATGGCTTTTGCAGTGGCTTCGAGTTGCGGATAGACCTCGCCGGCGTGTTCCTGCAGGTAGCTCAAAGTGGCGAGTCCGGCGGCCATGGCCAGCGGATTGCCACTCAGCGTTCCGGCCTGGTAGACAGGACCGAGAGGCGCGAGCATGTCCATGAAAGCGCGCTTGCCGCCGAAGACACCGACCGGCAGGCCGCCGCCGACGATCTTGCCAAGAGTGACGAGGTCGGCATCGATACCATAAAGCTCCAGCGCTCCGCCCAGAGCCACGCGGAAGCCGGTCATCACCTCGTCGGCGATCAGCAGCGCACCTTCGCGGGTGGTGAGTGCGCGCAAGCCGGCCAGATAGCCGGGAGCGGGCGGGATGCAGCCTGCGTTGCCAACCACCGGCTCCAGAATCACGGCAGCGATCGCGCCGGGATGCGCGGCAAAAACGGCTTCGACGGCGGGGAGGTCGTTATAAGGCAAAGCTAGGGTCAGCCGTGCAGTCTCCTCCGGCACGCCTGCCGAACCGGGGATTCCAAAGGTCGCCACACCCGACCCGGCCTTCACAAGCAGGCCGTCGGCGTGGCCGTGGTAGCAGCCCTCGAACTTGACGATGATCTTGCGGCCAGTAGCGGCTCGAGCCAGGCGGATGGCGGACATCGTAGCCTCGGTGCCGGAACTCACAAAGCGCAGCCTCTCGATGGCCGGGAAGCAGGCGATAATACGCTCGGCGAGATCGGCCTCAGAGGCGGTCGATGCACCAAAGCTGGCCGAGTTGCGGGCTGCTCTCTCGATGGCTTCGACCACCGGCGGAAAAGCGTGGCCCAGGATCATCGGCCCCCAGGAGCCAAAATAATCGACGTACCGGTTGCCGTCGGCATCGGTAAGCCATGCCCCTTGCGCGCTCTCGACAAACGGCGGCGCACCGCCCACCGCGCGGAAGGCCCGAACGGGCGAGTTCACGCCGCCGGGAAAGAAGCGCTCGGCGCGCTTTTGCAGCTCTTGAGATCGGGTGTGAACGGGTACGGGATGCCTGGAACTCATAGTGGGTTCAGTATAGAGGGCGAAGTCGCTGTGGATCAGGCGAATTGAATCTCGCTGCCTCCAGCCCGCATCCCCTGGATGGTGAGCGGCTTTGCAAAACTCGGCGACCGGCTCGTGGTCCTCTTCGACGGCCATTGCGCGCTGTGCAACGGCACGGTGCGGTGGTTTCTTCGCCGCGACCGGAGAGACCGGCTGCGCTTTGCCGACTTCGATGCTGCGGGTTGGGGCCAACTGTTGGCTCGGCACGGAATCAGCGTGGCAAATGCAGAGGCTGGTCCCAACACCATCTTTGTCGTGCGAGGCTTCGGCGGGGCCGGAGAGGAGATTCTGATTCGTTCGGATGCGGCATTGGCGATGCTGCGCGAACTGCCGCGCCCCTGGCCGCCGGTTGTCGCCGTGCTGCGTTGGATTCCACGGCCAGTGCGCGACCTGGGCTATCGGCTCATCGCTCGCTGGCGTTACCGCATCTGGGGGCGGCTGAAGAGCTGTCCGCTGCCCACCGCCGAAGAGCGCACGCGGTTTCTATAGCTGCACAGAACTGGTGGCGCCGCAGCGGCGAGCTCCCCGCAGCCCAAAGAGGATGATTGCTATGTATAGGCCGAGGAAAAAGCCCGAGAATGCGTGGAGCCAATTCAGTTCAAACTGGCTGAGGCCATGCACCCAATCCCAGCGCTCGGAGTTCGACAGCAGAATGCCAAGAATAAATGAGACGTTAGCGATGATCATGCGGCGACGGCTTTTGGGATCGAGTTGGCGATGATTGAGACACATTGTAGGTTCCTCCTTTGTGGTAGTTCTGTTGGGAATTGGCTTCAATCGCGACCTGGTTGCATGGCACGTTTGGCAAAGATCCGGGCGAGCTGGAAGACCACCATTACATCGATCGATGAGCCTATTCCCGCGCAAGCACCCCGGCAAAGATCGTCGTGAGCTGCTGTGAGATGGATCAACGACAAGAGTGTTTGCGGCCAGCCAGCGGCACTGGCCAGATCGACTTGAGCAACGACGAGCAGTGCAAAGAGGACCGGCAGAGATTTCTTCAAACTGCAAGTATCAATCAGAGACATGGATGTTCCCTTCAATGGCGAGATGAGAAGCCTTGGGCGCGGCGCGCCGACCAGGAAAGCAGACTGGCCCCCAAACCCATCAACAGAAGGCGCAGGGTGTCATAGATGGCTGGGTGGCGATAAGTGAAGCCTCTGGCTAAGAGTGTGAGCATAAGGCCGGACGAGAGGCAAAGAATACCGGCGGCCCGGATGCGGCGGGTCTCGGGATTGAATTGGCGGCGGCGCAAATACATGGGTTAATTCCTCCGAAAGATCTAGTTTTTGAAGCGATACCAGAGCATGAGCGCGACTTTTGTTGCGCCCATCGCATAGATCACGGCAATTAGATCCCACGGGACGCTGTGCTCGATGAGCAGGTGGTATTCCAGCAGGACAAAGGTGAAGAGTATTCCGGCGATGGCCGCGGCGCTGGTCGAGCGGCGTTGATGCTCGCGAAAACGCTCGTCGGCAACATGGTCAAGCATGAGAATGCGGCTGAGAACAGGATGGATCATGCTTTCTCCTCCAACTGAAAGATTTGATCGGTGGAGCATTCGAAAAGCCGCGCAAACGTCAGCGCCAGTTCCAGGCTTGGAACGTAGCGGTTGCGCTCGATGGAGTTGATACTTTGGCGGGAGACGCCGGCGGCCAGCGCCAGTTGCTCCTGGGTCCACCCGCGGCTGGCGCGCAGATCCTTTACCCGGTTTGTGATCTTGAGCGTCATGTAAAGTTGGCTTTCCAATTCAGAGTAGCGCGGGAGAGATTCTTTGTCAAGTCGGCTTTCCATTCTTTTCCACCGTTATTTCCAGTGCAGAGTCTGGTAAAGGAAAGCGATGCACAGCCGTCACATCGAAATCCTGCTAAAATCGACCTTTCGGCCAGCAGCGCCACTCAACAATCCCATCCGCAGAAAGACCGCACCGTGCCTAACGAACCCAAAACCAAGTCCGTGACCTACGCCGATGCTGGCGTCGATATCAGCAGTGGCGACCGCGCCAAGGAACGCATCAAGTACCTGGCGCAGAAGACCTTCAACCGTAATGTTCTGGGCGGCATCGGCGGCTTCGGCGCGCTCTTCCGGCTCGACATGCAGCGCTGGAAGAACCCCATTCTGGTGAGCTCGGCCGACGGCGTCGGCACCAAGCTCAAGGTGGCCTTCGAGCTGGGTTTGCACCAGACGGTCGGCGTAGATCTGGTCAACCACTGCGTCAACGACATTGCCGTCCAGGGCGCCACGCCCTTGTTTTTCCTGGACTACCTGGCCAGCGGCAAGCTCGATCCCGAGGTCACCGAAAGCGTGATCACCGGGCTGGCCGAGGCATGCAAGGCCAACGGCTGCGCGCTGATCGGCGGCGAGACGGCACAGATGCCCGGCTTTTATGCCGATGGCGAATACGATCTTGCAGGCTTCATCGTGGGCGCGGTGGATCGAGACAAGATGGTCACCGGCGCGGGCATCAAGGCCGGCGACGTGCTGATCGGGCTGCCGTCGACTGGGCTGCATACCAATGGATACTCATTGGCCCGCAAGCTCTTCTTCGAGGTGGCCGGCTACAAGCACACGCAGTATGTGACCGCAATCCGGGAAAAAGCCGGTGCGGCGCTGATGCGGACCCATCGCAGCTATCTTCATGTCATTCAAAAGCTGGTGACCGCGGGCATGACGACCGGCATGGCGCACATCACCGGCGGCGGCATCACAGAAAACCTGCCCCGTATCCTGCCTAAAAATATAGGGGCGCAGATCGAGATCGGCTCCTGGCCGGTGCTGCCCATCTTCGAACACCTGCGCGAGTTAGGCCAGGTTTCGCAGGACGAGATGATGCGCACCTTCAACATGGGCATCGGGCTGATTGCGGCGATTCCGGCGGCCAAGTTCGCACGGGCCAAAAACCTGCTCGACCGCGCCGAGAAAAAGTTCTATGTCATCGGCCGCGTCGTAAAGGGCGATCGCCGGGTGCAGTACACATAAGATATTGCGCTCACGCCGTCATTCTTGAGCTTGCATTGATCCTGTCATCCTGAGCGACCGGAGCGTAGCGGAGGGAGTCGAAGGACCTGCTTCCGTCTTTGGAATGTGTATCAGGGCACGACTTCAGTCATGCCGCAAGCCTCGCAAATAAAACCGGGGCTTTAGCCCCTGAGGAAACTCTTGGAATTCGCTGCGAAAGACCGGCCCCTCCGTCTCGGCATCCTCCTCTCCGGTCGCGGCTCCAACTTCCTGGCCATCGCCGAGTCAATCCGCGCCGGGCGCCTGAAGGGCGTAGAGATTGCCATAGTCGTCTCGAACGTGGCCGAGGCTGGCGGATTGCAGGCCGCTCGGGAAAAAGGTCTGCCGCACGCAGTGCTTGTCTCAAAGGGCCGCAAGCGCTCCGAGCACGATGCCGATGTCATCGCCTGCCTGCGCGCGCACCAAGTCGATCTAGTCTGTCTCGCCGGATACATGCGCCTGCTCTCGCCAGAGTTCGTCGCCGCGTTCCCCAATCGCATCCTGAATATTCACCCGTCGCTGCTGCCGGCCTTTCCGGGCCTCGATGCGCAAACTCAGGCCTTCGATTACGGCGTCAAGGTGGCCGGCTGCACGGTGCACTTTGTCGATGAGCATCTGGACCACGGTGTGATCGTCGTCCAGAGGGCAATTCTAGTGATCGAGAGCGACGATGCGCACTCGCTGGCCGAGCGCATTCTGACCGAGGAACACCTCGCCTACACCGAGGCGATCGCCCGCGTGGCCAGTGGAGAGTATGAGATTCGCGGACGGCAGTTTGTGAAACGAAACTCGTAAGACCCCCCGATCAATTTAATGTTTTGAAAGGGCACGGCTTTAGCCCCTGAGGAAATGTGTTGCGGAAGTCGGGATCGAATGAGAGATTCTGACAACTTTTTTCACTGTCAAGGTGGCGCTGTTCTCCGTTGTCTCATAAGTCGTTGAAATATAAACGATTCAACTCTTGTCGATTGTTGCCGATAATATCTGCAACGAACATAGGCTTAGAAGTAGCCAGACAAGAGACGGAAGTGCCGGGCCCGGAGAAGGTTTTCGCCCTCCCTCAGCGGATGGGTTCCGGGGCAAGGGGCCGTCTCGAGTCGGTAAAAAAGCGGCTCTCCGCCGCGGGCTTGAGCTGCAACCACGGCGTCGCTCGAATTCGGGGAGATACGACAAATCGAGACCAGCGATTGGCGCGGAAGGGCGCCAGCTGTTGGTCTCGATTTTCATTGGGCACAAGCATACAAGTCTCTCCTGCACCTTCCAATTTCAATCAGTAACCAGGGCGGCCGCGGCCGCTTTTTTTTATTTGCGAGGAGCATTGCGCCATGAACTCCATTTCGAATATCTGGAACCATCCAAAGACGTCGGCCGCAGGGCTGCTGATTGCGGTCGTCACCATTGCCAGCGCACTCACACAGCAGGGCATTACGCTGGGCGCGGCAGGCAACGGCACTGTCGTCACGCTGATCAGCGGACTGGCCACCGCCTTGCTCGGCCTCCTTGCCCGCGATCCGGCCAGCTCCGGCGTCAACACCAACTCAGCGAACTCGACCGTCAAACTGGGCGTTTGGGCGCTGATTTCCTTGCTGCTTCCCCTGCCATTCATGAGCGGCTGCTCGGCAAGGACCGTGGCGCAGGAGATCGTGAATTGGACGCCGGCGCTCGAAAGCGCCGTAGCAACAGTGGATTCGACTGCCGCGCTGCTGGCCTCGGCAGATGCACCGGTCTTTGCCGAGGCAACGGCCGGGTTTGACGCGGCTTCGAATCTGCTGGTGGCCCAGGCCAAGGCTTATCTGGCCAATCCGACGGCCAGCGCACTCGCGCAATTGCAGAATGCCGTGGTCATCTTTGAGCAGCAGGTGAATGCCTCACTGTTGTCGGCGGCGAGGATTGCCAACCCCAACAGCCAGGCGCACGTGCTGAACGCCATCAATGGAGTGGCGGCCATCGTGATTGCCATTCTCTCGCTGGTGAGTTCGATCTCAAGCAAGGCCGCCGTGGCACGAATGGCCGCTCGATCGACGATCAAGCTGGCCGCCGTGAGCCCCTATCTGGATAAAGTCAAGGCTACCGCGTTCGTGGCCGGCCACTATGGAGAACCGGTTGATTTGGCGCGGGTCCAGGTGGCAGAGGTGGAGTTGAGCGCGAGGCAGGCCGGATTTTAGTGAGGCAGACGTTCCTTGCTTTTGAAAGGGCGCGACTTCACAGGCTGCGGAAAAACTCGATGCAGAGGGAGGCGGGGGTTTCAACCCCCGCATAAAGCCAACAGAATCGATGTGGGCTTCAGCCCCGGAGGGATACTTTTCGCCATTCTCGTCCGAATCCCCGAGTTTTTTCCGCAGCCTCTTCAGTCGTGCCCTTTCAAACCAGTCGAGCTTTCCTAAGCCTTCAAACCCTAACCCTTCGCGCAAAGCAGAGACGAGTCCCGCAATTGGGAATGCGTGGCCGAAGTGTGATCTGAGTCACGGAGCTAGCGGGCCGGAACTCGTTACCCTGAATAGGTTGGCGCAGGCGCCCGGAGCGCCCAAGCGACCCAGGAGTTCCATCATGGCTTACGTAATTACCGATGCCTGCACCAAGGACTTCATCTGCGCGCCCGAGTGCGCAACCGCAGCCATCGCGCCCGCTTCGGCTGGCGATGCTGCCGCTGCCGGCGTCTCCCAGTTGTTCATCAACCCGGACGAGTGCATCGACTGCGGCAACTGCGCATCTGTTTGCCCCTCCAGCGCGATCTTCTCGGTCGACGATCTGCCGGCCAACAAGGCGCATTTCGAAGCGAAGAACAAGGCCTACTTCAACTAGAGCATCTTCCCGGATCGTACAATGTCATGGGTGCCCCACCCTCGCCGCGCTCCTGTTTTTGCGGCTAGGGTGGGATCGTATACGCTCCCAAATTAAAAATCGAAATTCCACCATTCTCACCGCTCCGCTTTCGCGGGTGCCTGCGCTTGAGCCGCTGAAGCCACAGCCGCGCTCATCGGCATCACCGGCAGCGTGAGCGTCTGCACCGTCTCCGGATCGTCGCGCAACTTCAGGTAAAGCGTGCCATTGGCCGGATGGGGAACGCTCAGCTGTGTCCCGGTAAACTCCAGCGGCACATCGGTCGCGTTGTCGAACTCCGATGTGGCGGCGATGGACGCGGCCAGAAAGAGATTTGTTCCGCTCAGCGTGCAGAGCTTGGCTACCGAGTGGGGACAATGCAATTCCTTGAAGCCGGGCAGCCGAACCAGTGTTCCCAGCGCCAACCAGTCGCCGGCGACTCCGTCCGCCGATAGTGCGCGCGTCCGCAGCGGGCCGAAGGCCGAGGAGCCGAAGCGGGTCAGCGGTTCCACGACGCCCAGGGCAGTCTTTGCATCTTCAAGCATCAGGCTGCCGTCGGCGAGAGCTAGCACGGTGTGGAAGCTGCCGTCGACCGCGGCCACCTCAATCCTTTCATCCCGTGGAAAGTCTTCCGGCTCTCTGGATCGGAGAAAGAAGACCAGCCTTCGCTCGACCGGCAGATCGTCGGGGCTGCCCAGATGCACAGGCGAGGGCGCTGCGGATGCCTCGTCCTGGGTGCCTTTGCTGAGCAGCGTCACCTGTGGGCGGCGCGGCTCGATGGTCACCGGAACCCGCGACACGCGGCCGTCCTGCAACTGTACACGGGCAAAAGAACGCGTACCGGGCGCCAAGGCGGAGGTCGAGCTGCCGGCGGTCAGGGCCAACTGATCAAAGTCCTGTACCCGGCTCAGCGCGGCGGGAGTCCAGGTGATCTCCCCCAGGCTGACCTTGGCCACCTCGTCGAGGCGATTGCCTTTCAAGATCGCTTCCGTATCGCCAACGCTCAGCGTAAGGCGATCCAGGGCCGCGGCCTCCGCATAGGCCTTGAGAACCAGTTCATCCGCCTTTTCCAGTCCAAACTGATAGATCTCCAGGTTGACCGGCCCCGGAGCAGCGTCCTTCATGGGCACGGCCACCTCAAGCAGTTCCGGCTTGGGCGACTTCCAGGTGAGCTTGGCCGTGCTGCCGGCGGCCGTTTGCGCCTCGATCCGTTCGACGCATAACGAGTTTTCGCCTTCGATGTGCAGCGTATCGTCGCGGCCCACAACCAGGGCCGACTGGTCGGCCGCGGCCACCGTCCAGTTGCCGGCGAGAGCCGCACGCAGTTGGAAGTGAGGACCCTCCCAGTCGTCAAAACCCCACTTTCCGCGCACCACGCCGGTCAAATCTCCCGCAGGCAGGTGGGGAGCGGGTTGCACCAACACCAGGCCGCCTTGCGAGGCATCGGCTTTGACCGCCAGATCCACCGGGCTGTTCGGATTCTTCTTATCGCCATGAGTCTCGGTGATGCGGAGCGTGAGATCGTGCGCCAGTTCTGTGGCAAAGACCAGCGGCGCACCCTCGGCAGGTAGCACCAGGCTGGGTTTTTGTGCGCAAAAACTCTCTACTGGATTCACCGGATGCAGCGGCGGCGCTTTGGACGCGCCCACCGGCGGCAGCGCCACAACAACCACCGACTTGGGATCGCGAAACGAAGGGGGCACATTCAGCCGCAGATTGAGCGTATCCCTGACCGGCAGGGCCAGCGCGGGAATGTACTGGAAATGCGCCGTGCGCAACGAGGCAAGGATCTTGGCCGTATCAACAATGGCGCCGACATAGGCGCTATAAACCCCCGCTCCTCCCATCGGCGAGTAGCTAAGCTGATTCATCAAGTTTCCGGTCGATCCATTGGCCAGTTGTTCTACCCGCGACTGCACATTGGCGTCGTCCAGCAGCAGGCCTTCGGTGTGCTGCACCAGGCACGGAGCCTGCTGTTCACTGGGCTTGTCAAAGCACTGTTGATCGAGCTTGACGCCCAGGCTGCGGGCAGCCCTCTCAGCGCGTTCCTTAAGCAGAGCAGGGTCGCTCTGGGAGGTAACCTTTACCTCGGCCAGATAGGCGTCGAGACGCATCCGGTCCAAACTGGCTGCCTGCAGATCCTGAACGGCACGAACAAAGACGCCGGGGCGGCCACGCACGGCGGCGCGCAGGGTGCTGAAGCCGCCACTCGTCTCCGGAGCCAGAAAGATCAGTGCCTGCTGGGCTTCTTCGGGTACGGTCACGAATACACCCTCGTCGCGCGCGCCGCTGATCCAGGTCTCTACGCGGCTAAACCATTCAGGCGGCGGCGGATTCGTGGCCCCGCGCAGAAAGGCGACAATCAGGACATAGTGGGCTGACTGGCTCTCAGGCAAATCAGGGTGAATCCAGAGCCGGTCTCCAGGCAGCAGGTTGGGTGTCTCGCCGATCGGCAGCGTTACGTCCCCCCGCTTGACCCGCACATCCACCTTCGGTCCGCTAAGGTCAAAGGCAGGATCGGCATGGACTCCGGTTGAAACCAGGCACCAAAACAAAAACAGAGGAAGGCAGCGGCGCATGTCTTCTATTGTAAGGAGCGAACCGGGCAGTTAGAATGATCGCGTGAGGGCAGACTTCCTCCGGGCGAATAGGGCACGGGGGTTAGCCTCGGTGCTGGCGGCTCATTGTGGGCCTTAGACCGCCAGGCTGTATTATCGGGTACACTTGGGATGTATAGCTTCAAACAGAGGAATCAGCTAAAGTATTTTGCGAATTCATCTGTGGTCGAAGAGACAAGGGGAAGATGATCTTGAGTCAGGCAAAGAGCCCTTCAAGAACCATCGACCTTTAACTTCATCATGAAATGCCAAGGGCGGCATCCAGTTGCCTGATATAGGTCGACGCCCTTTGAATGGACCAATCAGAAACTCGAAGCATTGCTGGGCTGCGCAGCAGGCCGCCCGCAACGGAGGGTGAAGGTCAAGCCAACCCTCTTTCGATATGAGTGGAGTTTAGAACTAAGGCTGCTCTTTGTTCGCGCGAGGCCGGACCCCGGAACAAGGCCATAAAGCCTGCCGGATGTCGATGGGAGCAGGCGGGCGCAAAGAGCGGCATACGGAGAAGAAAGAATGAAATCGACAAAAGCTGTTCAAAGTAGCGTAGATGTTGCCAGCCTGAGCATTCCCGACGCGGAAGAGATCATCGAAGAAGCCCTGAACGAACTAGGGGAATCAACCGACCCCGGCCTGGCGCGAGCCTTGTATTTCCTGGCGCCTCCGGGCTACCAGGCCATTGTTGAGTTGTGCGGCGAAAATGGCCGCAGCAAGCGCCGCAACGCCTCAGCCGATAGCTGGTCGCCGGAGGAGGACGAGGTCCGCGTCTACTTCGAGCGCATCGACGGCGCCGAGCCTGCGCCGCGTCCCATGCGGGCGTCGCGCGCGGCTGTAGACCAAGCTTTCGACGAGGACGAGGACGGGCAGGAAGCCGTGATCCCCGCCGACCTGGATGCCCGCGTAAAAGAGCTCTGTGCCGCGCTGGCCGAGGCTGAACGGGGCGGCCATGCCTTCATCGCCCTCAAGTGGTTCCGCGACTCCTTCCTGCCGCGCAAGGCCTTCCGCTGGAATCAGCATCCGGATTCGCGCCAGTCGGTGCTGG
>Ga0302140_10000803_pt1 | contig 41388 bp, 35 predicted proteins | sample I_Bog_E1_1_FD_202095 | JGI IMG/M metagenome (GOLD analysis project Ga0302140, IMG submission 202095) | Peat permafrost microbial communities from Stordalen Mire near Abisko, Sweden - I_Bog_E1_1 | ecosystem: Environmental > Terrestrial > Soil > Wetlands > Peat | place: Sweden: Abisko, Stordalen...
TCCCATGGATATTGTTTGCGGATATCCTCTTCGGAAACCATGACTGGCAAGGCGTTAGGGTCATTCGTCACAATCACCGCGGCTGCCGCCGCTGTTGAAGTCCTCTTGAAGGAAATGTTCACATCAAGAGAGACATGGTAATCGGGCACTGTGTTGTCATGTGCCTTGTTCATTAGGCCCGCGAGGTAGTTGACGACATTCTGTTCATCGTTGGAGACAGTCACGCCAGTAGCTGCGGTGCCAGACGGCAAAAAGCCGATTGGCATGAGATACAAGCTGAATGACGAAAGATCAAGATCTAGCCAAAGTTTCCCTAGCTCGATGAAGTTACGGAGCGAAGCAGTGCCAATTTCAAGGACCTGTTTTGCGAGAAGTGGACTGGCATTAATGAAGTGAACCGCGTTGTCGCGAATCTCGGTGAGAGCTTCGAGATTCGCCTTGACCGCCGCTGGTACCGGCGTACCGGCTTTTTCGATGGCGACGATGCAAGCTTCGATGCCAATCGTCATTACGTTGCCGGTGCGGTTGCGCTTGAATCTAGCCCTCTTCGGGTTCTGCACCGCAGGCGAAAGCTTTACATACAAACAGCGTGGATCATTTTTATTTAGGCTTACCAGTTTGGACTTCAGCATCAGTTCCCATGCATTCAACGCAAGGATAGAAAAAGTCTCCTCACGATAGGCGAACGCGGGCTTATTGTAGATTTCGATTGAAGAAATGAGAGCGGCTTCCGCAGTTTGCAGGAGTCGCGCAGATCGGCTGAGTCGTGCCATGGTTTTCGAAAATCCTAGCTCTGGCGGAAAAAACGACAAAGTTCTCTAGGTCTTTCGCATTATAATAGTGCTTAGTTTGTGAGCCGCTCTTCGTCCCCGGAGGTTCTGGCATGTACATTCTCGTTCCCTGGAAGCCAGTCGTTCTCGTGTGGGGATTGCTGAGCGCGATGATATTCTTTGGTTTCGTTGCATCGTCGGTACTTGAAGGAAAGGACCCCTTCGCGCCCGGTGCGACCATCACACAGCCCTCATCAGTGAAAACGGGTGCTGCACAATCTGGGCAACAACCTAAGCACTCCCAAAAACCGGCTCGGACTTCGGGTCAGTGAGAGCTCGGAGTTGTCTTCCTGCTGATTTGTTTGTTTAGCCTTCGGTCACGTCCTCGCGCGGTTTGCTTTGCCCAATATTTTCTCCAGCTTTTGCTTCAGCATGACCTCTGCGGGAGAGCGTCCTTGACGTCCGAGCCATGAGACAAAGTCTTTCATCTTGACTTCGTGCTTAACGGGCGGCTGCTGGACAACAACAGTCACCGTTGTGAATCCCTGGCCGATTTCTCCTACCCAATTGTCCTGTTGCAAGGCAGCGAGCGCCGTGGCGATCGCCGCATAGAGAGTCTCCGCGGTAACCTCAATGGAGTGCTCAACGTCTCGAAGATCCCTGACCGCAACCGTGCACGTTCGAAGAACCACGTCCAAGAGCGTAACATATTCGCCTTTTGTTCGCCAGTGCGAGCAATCGCGATCCTCCAAGCCGATTTGCGCGAAGCGCGTTTGTGAACTGCATCACGTTTACGGCAGCGGCGTTAGAACACCTGCCCAGAATTGCTCCCGTGGAGACCCCGTAAAGATTGGGCTTCTTGATTTCTACACAAGGCGTTAGAAATGGGGTAGTTTCCTAATTTCGTCTAGTTCTAACACCCGTTGTAGGAATATATCGTGCGTTTCTTGCGAGGACTGCCCTCGCCCGAGCGGGCAGAATCGAGGGACTGCACGTCTTTCGACACGAAGGCTTGATGCAAGTGTGACTGGCCCGCAGCGTATAATGCTTCCCCGAAGAACACCCAGAGAGCGAGGACAGCCACTAGCATTAAATTTGATTTGTCCATCAATTAAAGGTTGATTAAAAACCTCTTTGAAACTCGAACACACATTTCGTATCGCAATTCACTACATGCGAGATCGTATCGAGACTTTTCTCTTTCGACATCACAACAGAGCTGCCTTCCATGAAGTGGAAGACATGTATCGGACATGTCTTGATTTTGTGGCACTTTTTTCCTTCCAAGATCAAATAAAGTACGTCAATGAACACCCTGAACTATTGCTAGAGGCCAACGACGCCTGGTTTGAATCTCTAGCCGACGCGAATCAGGAATCCAATCCGAAAATGGGATTGATTGTCGAACAGCGCAGGTATTTATTGCGAAGGGCTCGTGAAGTGGGCATTACACAGGCGACACAGGAGTTCTTCTACGTGGAAGGCCTTTTGGGCTACGAGAAAGAATTGTTGGCTGTTGTAGCAGGAACTATCAAATGGAAGCCATCCTTAGTGAACCCGGATACGATGCTATTTCTTGAGCGGAGCACAACATTCATAGACCGGGAGTCGGCAAGAAGAAATAGAGTTGTACTACTGCTCATCCAAAGATGTGCGCAAATTGGCATCGAACAGGCTATCGATGAATTCTTGGCAACAGTAAAGGAGGAACTCGAACACGGGAAGGCTGGCGAACGAGTAGAATCTCCGAATTCTTAGAAAACACGATTCACGGGTACTATCATCTCGAAAGGAGTGACATGGGTAGACGGATAAATACAGGAGTACCAGATGATCGTCGCGTAGGCTTTGCTGTCGGAGGTGCTGCAGCAACTCCTGAACCTGAGGTTGCGGCCCGTAAGGAAGATTTCATGGGGCGGCTTCTCAAATATATACCCGCAGAGATTGTAGGACTTTATTTGGCCGCTAAAGGGGTAGTTGTCGGAGCAGCGGGAGACGATGCCAACACAATCTTATGGGCCGTCGCTTCGTTAAGTTGGTTGCTTGTTCCCGTATATCTTTGGGTAGCGACATCAAGAGATGGACAGAAGCCTTTACTGATACAAATCCTCTTGGCTTCGATCGCATTTCCCGTCTGGGTTTTTGCCATCAGCGGTGCGCCCGTGTCCTCGTTACATTGGTACAACACTCATCAGTATATCGGGTCGCTGGCTTTAATCTTTCTTACCTTCGCCTTCGGCCTAATTAAGCCCCAACAAGGTGTATGAGGAGGTCCCATCCTCGACATCACGCTCTAAACACGTGGAGGCCAACACTGGCCTTGCAGGTCAATTGCCTGTTCTTTGGCGACCTCAAACATAATTAGGCCGATTCGATAATCTGGCGAGATTGTCAGGACCTGATCCCAATTCTCCTGAAGAAGTCTTTTAACTTCGGGCGACGAAACTAAAGTTTTGAACGCCACGCTATTTCGCATACTTTTGAAATCTTTGGATTTCACAACTTCCTCAGATGTTCCACGTACCCTGAGCAAGTAATCGCTCAGCTGTTGCAGAGCTTTTGTGATTTTGAAATATCCGCTTCCGGATGCGTATCTATTAAGGCCAGTGACTGCGAAAAACTGATCCACTAAATCCGTTCGGAAGCTGCTCTCGAAAACTTTGACATATGGGTTTTTCTCGTACTCATTCACAGCCATCATGAATTGCTCGCGCGGGAGATCTGCCGTGCTAAGCCAATCGGCAATCTTTGAGAACGATCTTGTTTGCGCTTCGATACTCCGAAATTGTTGTGGTGCAATTCGAATCTCTTTGCTTCGACGTAGCACTCTTTGAAGTCTATAGGTCCAAGGAGGGTGGCTTCCGACGTTCCCTGCGGCCGCAATCGGTCCGGTCAAAATCATCAAACTAGAAACGCAAAGGAGCCAACATTCAAATGCAGTTAATTTGTCGTCTACGCCCAATCCCGAAAATAACCCAACTGGTACCGAATTCGTTGTGGAAATCGACGTTCCCCGAATCAGTTGAGTGGATAGAGATGCATCAGTCGCAAGACAATCCGCATCCAACTCGAGTTGATGCAGCGTGGCACTACCCCAATTCCAACGCGCAAATTCATCTAAAGATAGACCGAACTTCTTGGATTGAATATCGACGACCTCCAGATGACGAAATCTTATGTGGGCAAATTCGTGCAGTACGAGATATTCGAGCGCACAAGACACTAGACCAAGCAGCAGGCTTGCTCGATCTTGATCTTCCAAATCCCCGAAGGCCCGCCCGACCGCTTCACCTATTTTTCTGCGGGGCAAAGAAGATTCGTGAATCGTGTAGTCAATCCTCCCGACGGTTGAGCAAAACGCGTCATCTCTAACTAAGACAGCAAATGACTCATATAGTCTGACAAACAAACTCGCGTTGATAGCAATCACATAATGGTTTTTTGCCGATCGAATAGTCTCGGCCATCTGTGACCTCGTCTCAACTATGGCCACGGAAACCTTGGCGGTAATATGCGTGTAGTTCACCATGAACGCTACTACGTTACCGAGCAGAGTCTGATGGATCGTTAGAAGCAGTTCGAAACGCTCCGAGCTGTAATATCCACCCAACTTCTCGATAGCAAGTTTTCTTGGATCGTTAAAATGGAAAGTGAATCGACAGAGAGCGACAAACAAGTCCCTGTGAGCAATGAAAAAGTCTTTGCGTAGAACGTCTCTCAACAGCGCACGGAGAACGCGGAAGATGTGCTTGAGTTGCGAGCGTGGCATAAGGAATAGCAACAACGCAACCAGAAACACAGCGTCCCAGTACACGGGCATCACTGATCGACCCCTGAATTTTGGCTAATCTGCAATTGAACTCTTGCCCAGCGCAAGGTGCGATCGCGCCGCGCCACCTTACGGAATGTTGGCCAAAACGATTTTCGCAGGAGCTGCCTATGAATTCTACGGAAAAAGAAGAATCCGACGCGTGCCGCCGACATTCTCGATTGTGTCAATCATTGCATCTGCGGCGGAGTGGGAACGGGTACGTTGGAGGCGGAAACCGTGGTACAAAAGATTAAGGCCTGCTCTCCCCCGGTAAAAGCAGCCGGGAACTCCATGCAAGTAGGGCAAGTCCTCTCAGTTATCGCTCAGCCAGTCTGCAACTATGTCGGGGTTATTCGACAATAATTGATAGACGTCGGGGTTGTGAACCTGCGAGCACGTGGCTGCTTGCACAGCCTGATCCACAAAGCCCAACTGATAAGCCGAAATAGCCGCGTTCATCATGTCAACGCGGACCCAGATGTTGCCCAAAGCATCTTCCTCGAAGGGAATGGTTGGCAATGTTATACCAGTTATTCCTGATAAGGCTTGGAGGCCACACACAGCACCCTCGTTGTAGCCACTGTCTCCCTTAGACCAATTAAGATTGGCGTAGACATCATCCCTGATTGTGTCGTCGGGCATTGTTGGCTCCTTTGCACTTGTGCTGATAATTAAGACTACCTCAAGAAACTCGTCCGTGCTTTTCTGTTGTCAGGGGTAGTCGAGGTGCTTTGCGTGAGTTGTTCGACCTAACCTGCATACAACGGTAGAGCAGCGAATGGGACGGACAGAAGCGGAATGAATGGATCCGCCATCCAACTGGGCCAGTAATCGACAAAATCACCTCTGAACTGATTCTCGACCATACCACCCCTATTGAAAATGAAGGTCAGAGCCAAGAAGACTGGAGGCGGCAACAGCAAAGTTGCTTGGTGTCTTCCAAGAGATGCAACGTGGGCCGTTAACTTCTTCCACATCGCCAGCGTGAATGTGATCCAAATTGTGATGACTCCTAGAGCGGCTAACCTCACCCCGCCAGTCGTAAAGCCGCCAATCACGGCTGCTAGTCCGGCCCAGGCGTAAAGAATAGCTGCGACAGGTACAGGTGCTTGGTTCTGCAAATATCGTTTTCGTTCCGCCTTCAAAACCGGTGGTCGCGACGCGGGCTTCCCGACACTCGACAGTAGTAAAACTGTACTAGTTCCATGTTCAAAACGAGGCAAAACGGATCATAACGGTACGAATCGCGTGCTTGTAAGCCGCTGAAGAATCAAGTAGAGTAGAGAATTTTCACAACGGTTCAGAACCCACTGTGGAACTCAGAATCCGCCGGTGCTCTCTGCAATTCGGAGGCATACTGCGATCAGAGAGCTTTCGCCACGTCGATTGCGGTTCCGAGTTGCGTGTCCCTTCCTTGCTTCAATGCTTCTCGCGAGAGCTCAACAGAAAACTTCGGCGCGATGCCATTGTTCTCCAGCATTCGCCCTTGCCAAGTCAGGTAGGCGGCAACCGGGAGGCCAAGAATGTATCCGTGGCCAACCTTATATGCGCTGCCACTGAGTAGACGGCCGGGTGTTTTCGTTCCCACAATGGTTGCAAGATTATTTTCCTCCGCGAACGCCGACACCATCTCACCGGCGCTCGCGGTGTGCTCGTTTACCAACAGCACGACACGACCGTGGAATCGCCGCTGGCCGAGTCCTTCGGTGACGACGAGGATAGATTTTTCAACGAAGGCATATCGGGCCGCCAACCATATGAGAGTCGCCTTGTGGGACGGAATTCTTCCGAACCGGGTCAACTCCTCACGGCGATAGCCTCGCTCTCGGCGTTTCCGCGTGAGACTGTAGCCGACCTCAAGTTTTCCGGGTGTCATATAGCTCATGAGGCGTAGCCCGCCGATTCCTCCGCCAGTGTTTCCGCGCAGATCCACGATGAGCCGGTTACAACCGTCCAGAGACTCAATAGCACGATCAATATCTTTCGCAACGTCAATCCCGATCACGCCAGGAAACATGGCGACTTTGAGCAGGCCAATTTCATCGCTCAACCTTTCAGCGTGTACGGCTTCGGGCGCGGTAACCGGATGTGTCTTTGACTTGGGCACGGGCAGTTGGACTTTAACCGTCTGCTGTCCTCCGTGGAGCTTCTCGATCAGTAGGATCGCCGACTCGCCGACCGAAAACGTCAGATCGTCCGGAGGTCGAATGTCCCGCTCACCATTGCCGAGCAACAAATCTCCAGGCCTTATCCCCGCAGAATAGGCCGGGCCTCCTTGGTGTACATCCTGAAACATCCAGCGTTCACTCCCGTTCACAGCGATGCGCTGCATGGTTGCATTGATGGCGTGCCGAGCCGGGATGTTTCGCATTCCGGCATGTCGGAAACCCGTGTGGCTAGTTCTAAGCTCAGCCACGAGACTCTGAACTTCCTTCTCGAATGTCTCCGGGTCCGCGGACGCGAGAATTTGGTTCCGACGGTTCTTTGCCAGCGCATTCCAATCCACTCCATTCATAGAGGGATTGAAGTGCTTGGTTTCCACCAAGCGACAGACCTTGTCGAAAACCTTCGTGCGCTCTTCTAGAGTCAAGTTCATTGCTGTTTAATTCCAATCGGTGCGGAGGTCTCCCCGACAGCGACGAATGCTGCCCAATAGAATGGGCTGACCTGATCGCCATATCTCGCGAGCAAATCCAGCTTCGCGTCTCTTAGAGCTGTGCTAGTGTCTTCGCCCTGGCCCAGTCGCTGATAGAAGCGATCCATCAGCGCACTCGCGAACGTGTCATCGGCGCTCCACAAGCTCGCGACGACCGATTTCGAACCTGCCACCAAGAATGCCTCTACTAGACTGCTAACGCCCTCTTGTCCCTGCAGTTTGCCCACGCCCGTATCGCAAGCGGATAGCGTAGTCAATTCGGCATTCAGCCGCAATCTGATGATCTCGCGTACCTGCAGGAGTCCATCATCACCGGATTTCGGGTCCCTCCCCAAAACCAGTGCGGAGCGCTCCGGATACTGCGTATCTGCGAACCCGTGGACCGCCAGGTGCAAAACGCGAAACTGATCGAGTGGCTCCTTCTTGAATGCAGTTTCCGTGGCGTCCTTACCCATCAAGATTACCGCCTCCGGTCCGACAATTTTACCGATTTTCTCGACCTCTTCCCGAGTTTGAGGAAGATCTTGAAGCCTCATCCCGGACAGGTCTGCCATGCCACGAAGAACCCGTCCGCGGACGGTCTCCGGAGCTGGAATTCTCCTGCCCGCTCCGCCTTGATTCTCGTAGGCAACATCACCTACACCGAGAAACGGGCGCGCAGCGCTTTCGTTCTTTCTCCCTCTGCGTAAGACATCGAGGATGGTTCCAGAAGGCACGTAGCTTATGACGCGAGACTTCAACAGATACTCGCCTTGGTCGTCGCGCAGTGCTTCAAATGGAAGCAGGTTCAACGTCCCGTCCGGCGCAACGATGAGTCTTGCTGCTCTCCTCGCTTCGGGGATCGGCTCCAGGAGTGCCCGGAAAAGGCGTTTCGAGGTTTCTACCCCCGCACCCTTTGCGCGTACTTCATCGACAAATTGCTCCGCTAGTTTTCCGACTTCCTTGCGCCCAATCGGCAGCGCTTGAACGTGCGCGCCCCGGCGCGTCACCGCAATACAGAAGGAGATGGGATCATCCAGCACATACTCCAGTAGCACTTCATCTGGACGCAGGTCGTTTTCCACATTCGTCAACGCGGCTGGCTGGACCGGAAGTCGTCGGTTGGGAACATCTTCTCTGGTCCACGCCAGACCTAGCCGTCGTTCGTATTCAACCAGGTTGTCCAGCAATTGTTCTCGTTCAGGTGCGCCGTTGGTCTGCATGAGTCGCGCCTGGAGACCTGCAACATCGCCTTCCAGCGCGGCTGTCTGATCTGATTCCGTTGCGGGCTGCGCCTTTCTATCTTTTAGAGCCCATGCGAGAGTTCGGCCTCGAACGCGTTCGAGAACTGCGAACGCTCCGGGTGCGTCACCATTCTTGGTGACAAGTTCAAAGTGTCGAAGGTAGGTCTCGCTCATCGCTGCGGCAACGGAACTGTTCCAATATGGCTCATCGACGCTGATGAGCATTCCCTCTATCACATCTTCCGCCTGTTCGTAGAGAGCATTTGCTTCGGCAAAGTTCCCACGACGCGCCTTCAAATCAGCGAGCATCGTCAAATTGCGAGGCACATAATAACGATCACCAGTTTGCTGGCTCGCGGCCAGACCCTGAGTGGCGCGCGCTTCCGCTGTCGCCAAATCTCCCCCATCACGATAAAGCGTCGCCAGTTCGAACATGGCGTCGGCTTCTATTCGGTAGTATTGCAATCGGGCTGTGAATTGCCCCGCATCTTCCAAGTATGTCAACGCCTGCTGCCGGTTCCCGGTCTGCGCTTCCAGTTTTCCGAGAAGAATGAGCAATTGAGCCTCATGGCCGCGCTTCTTTTGTGATCGCGCTTTGTTCAGTGCATTCTCAAGTACCACCTTTGCCTCGTCGGTTCTGCCGAGCGAGACCAGGGCTTGAGCTTTTCCTTCATAACCCATGAACGGAAGTCCACAGTCAGGATCAGCCTCCGCTAGTTTGATAGCTCTTTCGAAGAATTTCAGCGCTTCCGCGTGGCGATTGACTTCTTCGAAGCCTCTGCCAAGCAATTCAAGGAAGCGCACTTGGCCACCGGTGTCGCCGTTCGCCATGGTGGAAAGCAGTGCACCTCCCAGAAGTCTGGCCGCCCGTCCGGGATTCCCTTCTAGGAAACCGATCAGACCCAATTCGCCAGATGCTCTGGTCACCCATTGATCCTCGCCCAAACTCTTTGCAATTTCCTGCGCTTCTAGCCAGTCGCGCTTTGAGGCTCGGTAGTCAATTTCGATGTCCGTGTAGCCCTTTGCGATCAGGCACCAAAGTCGCAGTTTCTTGTCACTCTGGACGATGGGATTCTGGAGTTGTTCATTCAGGAAACGCGAAAGGTCAACGAACGACATCGTTTCCGCTTCTGATCGAAGCCGGCCGACCTTGGCGTGAAGTTCGTTCCGCGCATCGCCACGCTCCGAGAACAGTTTCTCGGCTCTGGCATAGAGCGGCACCGCTGCTGGTCCGTTATTTAACCAGTAGAAGTGATCGGCGGTGCCAAGTAGCGCCTGGGGATCGGTGGACAGTTGTAGGACCGCGGAATCAATGGGAGAACCGGCGCCATTGCCTAAAGCCGTCCGGTAGTGGCGAGTGTAGGCGTAGTAAGAGCAGATTGTCAGGAACACCACAACCGGAGCGACTACAAAGCTCGCCCATCCTGGGACACGTCTGCCCACTGAGAAACCACGCAAATAAGGAATCTACAAAATCGTAGCGACGAGGCGGCGCAAAGTAGTGGCGATGTGGATTAGAACACAAAACCTTTCCAATAGTTTCTCATCAGTTAAGAAAAAACAAAAGGCGGTTTTGCCCGGAACTGCGCCTTAGGCAAGCGTTTTGGCGAAAACGACCTGTCGGAGTCAATTGACCAATCGGCAGTGGCGGTCGGCTCCTCTGCTCCTCTTTTATTGGGTCGGTGCGTAGCCACTTCTTGGCGAGCTGTACGACTAGCTTGAAAGTACTCGAGCGGAACTAACTTTCTCTCGGTCAGGAGAATGCACTCCGCGCACCAACCCCACGGACTCAAGTATGCGAATCGTGATATAGCTTAAATCCAACTGCCAAGCAAGGAGGCCATGCTGCGCGGAAGACGGGAACGCGTGATGCCCATTGTGCCAGCCTTCGCCGAGAGCGAGTATTCCAAAGACCCAGTTGTTCCTGCTTTGGTCATCAGTAGCGAAGTCTTGCGAGCCAAAGAGATGACACGCAGAGTTGACGCTCCAAGTAACGTGCTGGACGAAGAAAATACGCGCAAGTCCCCCCCACAGAAAACCCGCGATCAGGGCCGTTTGGGTTGGGTGGAAAGCATAGGCCACAATGCCTGGGATGACCACCGACAGCAACACCCACAACGGGTATAACGAATCTATCTTCCTGAGATACCGATCACCGTACAGATCAGATGCATATTTCCTCGTCGAAGAGCGCCTCGCGTCGAAAAACCATCCCAAGTGTGCGTAGACGAAACCTTTCAATAGTCCGACCAGTCCTTCTCCGAGACTATGGGGGCTATGGGGGTCGCCCTCCTTGTCGCTGTACTGATGGTGCCTGCGATGTTCAGCGACCCACCGAATCACTGGACCCTCCATCGCCATCGAACCCAAGACGGCCAGCGAGAGTTCTAACCATCTCACTGGCTTGAAGCTTCTGTGAGTGAACAGGCGGTGATAGCCAACCGTGACACCAAATCCCGTAAGAAGGTAAGAAACCAAGAATAGTGTGTGCTGCATGGCGTCAAGCCCATGCCGATTCCACCAGAAACCTGCTGCGATTAGCCCGATGAAAGGAAACAGGATGATAACAAGTATTGTTCCCCTCCAAAGGCGGAGGTGCCAACCGCGCAATATAACCTGGCCTGCCATTTCAGCGGGTCGAGGCATCGCCCCCCGCTTCCGGAGAAAGCCCATCCACAAAGTTGTCCCAACGTGGTTCTACTTCAGCCTTCATCGAATCTCTTGAGGAATTCAAGCGGTCTAGATCGCTGCTCGACATAATGCGGGTGCCTGAGGCAATACGCGTATCCGCCGGAATGTGAACATCGGCACCGATGACCGCGCGGGAACCCACATAGCTCCGGGCTCCAACGCGAGCGCCACGCCCGATCCGAACGCGGTGCTCTATTCCACAGCATGGCCCCACCCGAGCTCCGTCTTCAACGGTAGTCCCAACACCCAACGACGTGGCAAGACCAATCTCGACGTTGTGGCCGATCTGGACGCCGGTGCCCACGATGACGAGGTGTCCAACTAGGCTGCGGTCCCCAATCCGAATTCGCTGAACGAGGATCTCGCGGTTCATTAAGATGACATTCGTTCCAAGAGTGGCTTTATTAGACAGATATGCGCCGTCTCCAAGCTCAAGGAGTGGAAGGTCACGTATCCATGTGTCTGGATAGAACACGGCACTGGCAGCGCCTCGATAACCGAAGAGCCACAGAACGAACGAGCGGAGCCACGGCCATCCCAAGACAATCGCGTAAATCGGACCAGAGTAGTAAACCAGAGTCCAGCAGAGCCCGTAGAGGCGTCGATGAAAGTAGGTGGGATGACCGACATCGGTTGGAAATCTTCCGGGGATGATGCTTCCTCGGTGGGCAATGCTCAAGAAACCGGCGATGCAAGGGAACAGGACGACATAGATAATTGGACCGAAAACCAGCATCCATAGGGCTGACAGCGACAGCGCGTGCGCCGCGACCCCTTCTAGGGCAAGCGGCCCTGCAACAATCATCATCGAGTACGCGAGCGCAATCGGCCTATACAAACGCCTACGGACAGAGGAAATAGGTTGTGTTTGAGCCCGACTCATGACGTCTCCATTTGAAAATGTGACTGCCCCTGGCATTGGAACTGGTCAGGAAGTTGCGCCCGCAACGCGTGGGCTCGAACTAGTGCAGATACATTAGATACGGAGGGCATCAGTGAGTCAACAGAGGGATGAGCCACTCATCGGCAATCGCATGTCGTGCCCCACGCGAATGGCCAGACTGCCTCTCAAATAGAGGCTCAAATTTCCGAGGACAATTCGTTGCAATCTACAAACATCCGGCGGCGAAGTTTTCATCTGGCTGCAACACAGACGTAACATTGCTGCCACTAAGCCGCCAAAGTTGGCTCGCCTCATTGACCTTTTCGCCGTCTCTGTTGCAAGATCAGTTTTCGCGTAGCTGCACAGGAGGCTTTCAGTATGGCAATTGTTAGACCGCTCACTTCGCCCTCTCGCCTCCAGACGGGCGCAGCAGCAGGATTGCAAATCATCTCTCAACGAATTGTCCTCGGCTTGCCGGAACTTTGCCCCAACGGTATGTCAGAGAACTGGTTGCTCCGACATTGCGGTTCAATCCACTGGAATCAGCTAGCTATGGGGCTAGGCGTGCGACCGGAGCAAGTACGCGACAAACACGGGGATCGACTTTATGCGTCGTTTTTTAGAGTGAGCTTAGAAGGAAAGCTTACTGATTTCGCCGAAGGTGACGAAGTGGAATTGAATTGTGAGCTACAGAGGATTTCTCCCCTCCGTTACAAGTCGGAGCAGGTCGTCCGCAACGGCTCGCGCGGCGGCATTATACGAATGTCGATGTGCAGCACCTTTGTAAAGCGGCGGGCATTGAACGATAACGTCCACCTGATATTTTCTGAGCCAGCCACGTCAACACAATGCACCGAGAAGTCCGATTGCGCCGAGGCTCGCCTCTGCCGCGAAGCTTCGAAACAAGCAGGGGAATTCAATCAAACCAATGGTTTTCTATACGACCCGTCACCGCTTACTGACTTTAACGGAGTAGGGCTGTTCTACTTTGCTCAATACCAAGCGGCGCTGGATTCCGCCGAGTGGCAAATGCACCGTAAGCCAGCGCTGCTGAATTGTGGGACGACCCTGCGAACGATCTCCTACTTCGCAAACCTGAACGTCGGCGATAAGCTGAAAATCTGTTTTGCGAATGCGGAGATGGCTGAACACGCTGTTTCGCACGTTGCTGCTGTCTATAGGTATTCCGATGGCATTTTGGTAGCCGAGGCAATCACGCGCAAAGAACGGAAAGTTCATTCTGAATAAAGCCTGCCGCGCTTAAGCACGCAACTTGGAAATCGTTGATAGCGCTGCACTCTATACAGTCAAACAAAAAGGCGGAGCGCAAACGCGCACTCCGCCAGAAAGTTCGGGATTGGTTTACGCCGCTGTTTTGCGGTCTTTCGGCTTTACTCTGGTCTTGGTCTTTTTGTCTCGTTTCACAGCAAGTTCCTCTGCCACGGCCTTCTGTAGTTTCTCAGCATCCACTCGGTAGCGCTTGGCGGCGTCCATGAGAACGTCGTCTCTACTTGCGGTGGATCGTTGATACGCCGAATCCAGCAGGCTGATTTCGAGAAGCAGCTTGCAAAGTTCGGCCTCGTCGTATTTGCTCACTTGCTTGGCTAGAAGCTCCTGTGCGGACGCCGAGTCCTTCTTTGCCTCCACCTTGTGCCGCTTCGCCAGAGCCGGAACCTGGCTGTAGGAGAGATGGCCGATCAGGTAGTCGGCGACCGTCAGCAAGTCAGCCTTCTTTAGCGGAGCCGATACGCGTTGGAGAATGGTAGCCAAGACACGATGGCGGGTCGTGATCGCCAATTTCTCCTTCTCGATCCGCTTGCGTTCCTCCGCCCGCTCCTTGGCAACTTGCTCAGGTGAGGGTGTGTCGGGATGATGCACCCGGCACGAGGGATCGGCGCAGACCTTAACCAGTTCTCCTCGCCTTCCACCGTCCATGACGACTGCTTCGGTCATCTTCTGGCATGGCTTCTGTTGAGGGGCAACCTTGGAGCCTGTACCGTTGGTTTTGGCCTTCTTGATTTCAAGCTCCACGTAACGGTTCTTTCCCAGCGGAGCGCCTTCTCGGGTGTTCCAAGCGGAGGAAATCTGCACCAGTTGAGGTTTGGTTTCGAGCGTCTTCGACACATGGGCGTCGATCTTGGCCCGGAAACATTGTGGGTCAGTACAAGAGTCCTTGCGCACGTCGGCAAAAAGTAGCTTGTTAAAGCCTGTCCGCTTGGGACAATTGCTACACGAGCCTGCTGCGGGAACGAGGGCTTCGTCCTGCTTATCAAATGGGGCAGACGCAAGTTGCAGCAGAATATTGGATTCAATCCATGCCGCCAATTCGCGCACGGGGATGAGCACTTGGCTGTTGCCATCAGTCGTCCACATGCCGCGAAAAGCAGCGTTGAAAGCTTCCTGCTGTTGAGAATCCGGCAGTTTGGCGATCAAGAGTGCGTGGCCAATGGCGATTGTGTCTTTCAGGAACGCCTCGGCCACTGATGGAATCAAATCCGCCAGCTTGATGCGTCCTTGCACATAAGCCTCGCTCTTACCTGCTCGGGCCGCGATGCTAGCGACGGTGTAGGGGGGTTCTCCGAGTTGCAAGAGCGACTTGAAACCGAGAGACTCTTCAAGCGGGTGGATGTCCTCGCGTTGCAGGTTTTCGACTACCTGGGCCTCGATGGACTCCGCATCCGTCAGTTTGACCACGCGGACGGGAACGGTTTCGAGTTCCGCCAGCTTCGCTGCTCTAAGGCGACGTGCCCCAGCGACAACTTCATACTTGCTTTCCTCTAATTCCCGCACCAGAAGAGGGGCGAGAATCCCTTGCACTTTCATGCTGGCGGCCAGTTCTTCGAGGTTCTTCTCGTCGAATCGCTTGCGCGGGTTGGTAGCGGACTCCACCAATATGCTGATGGGAACGCTTCGATATTCGTTACTGGTTGCATTGTTCTGCGCGTCTTGCATGACCATTCTCCTTTTCATTGTTTTGTTCCTTAGCATTGGTTGGGGTGTGGCCGTCACAATTTGGGCGTAACGACCTGCACCGTTATTCTTGAGTTGGGTTTTGTGACGGGTTAAGCGGCAACCGCCGCTGGCTCAGGGGCGATGCCCCCGAGAATCACAGCGGCGGTCTGTTGGACGGCTTCCAAACTCTCGCGCAGAAGATCGGCGTCCCCATGCCAGAGCTGGATGTAATCGGCGGATGCGGTTCCGGTCTCAAGCCCGATTGCTTGGCAGACTACGAAGGCCACAGCCTCGGCCTCGGTTTCGCGGATTTGCTTGGTTGTCAGGGTGCGACGGTCGCCCCGGTGCAACATCTCGTGGGCGATCTCGTGCGTTAGTGTGGAAAACTCCTCGGCAGGTTGCATCCCGGAAAGCAGAGTGATCTTGCCGCCATACGAGAGACCCTTGGCGGGAGCAATTCTCTCGGAGAAACTAAGCTCGACGCTTTGCGCTTGTACAAACTTGAAAAGTCGTTCGCGGTAGGAACTCGCCATATTGCAGTTCGCACGTGGAAATTGAATTCGCTGAAGAAGTCAAAGGAAAGCGGAACAGCTACACGATTCGACGGTCGTGGTCGAGCACTGGTGAGGATGAGGCGTTTTATATCGCGGAAAATGGACGTGAGCTCGGACTGGAACGCGATTATTGGCCTGACTTTTTGCGTCTGTTGATTCCACCTGGCGTAGCCCAATTCTTCATTTTCGACGGGGAACGGATACAAGAAATTGCCACAGAGGATGGCTCAGGCCAGACGATCGTCGAAGGCATTGAGTCGCTCTTGGGCTTGGATACCTTCAAACATTTAGAGACGGATCTCGACACATTTGCGAGGCAGAAGCTTCGCTCTGAGGCCGCGCAAGCAACACAGGCGGATTATATGCGAATCGAGGCCGAGCGGGAGGAATCACGTCAGAACCTGAGCCTCGCTGAAACAGACCTTGAGGACGTCGAACAGGAGATTGCATCGTTTGATCAACAGAAAGCTGAACTAGAACAAAAGATTTCCAAGGACTATGGAGCTCGGGTTCAGGATCGCCCTCGCCTCTTGCAGGAAAAAGCTGCAATTGAGGAACAACTTAAAGCTGTCTCTGAGCAGTTTCAGGAAATGTGTTCAAATCTCCTGCCCTTCTCGATGATTGCAGATCTCGGGATCGAGCTTGAGGGAACTCTCGATCGGGAGCGAAAAACAGTAAATTGGCACGCGGCGAAGGAGGCAACCTATCCTCAGCTTCAGAAACTCTTAGATCTTCTGCTCTCTGAGCAATCCCCGCAGCCAAACCCCGAATTGACTGTGTCTCAGCGCGACTTTCTGCATCAACGCTTGAAAGATTGCTGGTCAAGCCTCTTCGAGCCACCGCCTTCTGATGTCGTGGAACATCTTGTACACGAGCTGCCCCAGGCGGTAGAGGGGTCAATTCGCCAGATATTGCAGAAGAGTCGTGGTGAGCTGTCGATAAATATACGGGATTTGCTGGACCGTCGAGAGCGTCTAGCGAGTCGTCATCGAAGCTTGGAGCTGGAATTGAATCGCCTCCCCGCAGGGGACGATGTGGACCAAGACTTATTCCGCCAAATCTCGAACATAAACCAAACCTTGGGGCGACTGAAAGAGAAGCGGAGCGATCTGGAAGACAAGTGTGAAAAATACAAGCAGGAAATAAAGGACAGTGATCGGAGGTTAGCGGCTACTGAGGAAATGGTTCAGATGGCAGATGCCGCCAAGAAACAAGTGGATCTTTGCAAGAAGATCAAACTTGTTCTTCAAGACTATCTCAAGAGCGCCACAGGCCGACGGGTCTCAACGCTTGAAACAAATGTGGAGTCGATGCTGCGGAAATTAGTCCGAAAGGATGATCTAGTAGCAAAGCTCAGCATCGATCCGCGAAATTTCAATGTAACGCTCAGCGACTCACATGGAGAGGTTTTGAGGAAAGCTGATCTATCCGCAGGCGAGAAGGAGATCTACGCGATTTGTCTGTTATGGGGACTGGCTAAGACATCCGGACGTGAATTGCCGATCGTAATCGACACCCCTCTGAGCCGTTTGGACAGCGACCATCGGAAAGCTATCGTAGAGCGTTATTACCCAGAGGCAAGCAAGCAGGTCATAATTTTATCAACAGACACAGAAGTTGATCGCGAGTATTACAAGCTCCTGGCGCCTCATGTGAATGAAGCGTTCTTGCTGGACTACGATACTCGCGAAGGTAGAACCAAGATTCGGCAAGGCTATTTTTGGTAGGTGCGAAGTTGACGACCTCGACAAGCAAATTCCGGAGTTCTCAGCAAGCTGAGGATGCGCTACGCCTTCTGCAGAAGAAGACGAGTTTGCCGTTTAGTCTACTCTGCCGACTAGCTTGGAGTCGGTCCTTGCAGACGAAGCAGCCGTTGCAGCTCTCGTCGCCTGACATAACCGGTAAAGAGTTTAATCGTTATTCCGTTACGGGCGAGTTTGACGATGTGATGAAGGCCCTTACCGCCCAGGCGGCGGGACGCAAACTGACGGAAGAGGAATTTGTCGGAGAATACCTCAAGGGCCACGTTGATCGCGGGGTTCAACTTCTTGCTACGGAGATCGGGGAGACCGAGTCCATCGATGTTTTCTGGTCGCGCTTATTGGAGAAGCTCCCAATAATCCCGCACGAGGCGCAGACAGCGAAGGTCGCCTCGATCAAACCGATCAACTTGCTCGTTGGTGAGGAAATTGGTACGGGCCAACCAGTGATCTGTTCAATCAATCAAGCAACGAATCCGCATATGGCAATTGTGGGCATCCCGGGTAGCGGAAAGACGCAGTTCATTAAGAAACTGCTGGCGGACGTGCGGACTCAGTATGAGGGTGTAAATTTCATTTTTCTTGATTATGCCAAGGGGGATGTCGCTGGTGACCCGAAGTTCATTCAAAAGACTGGAGCCCGCGTTCTTCGTTTACCAGATAAACCTCTCCCGATTAACCCGTTCGTGTTACCAAGCTATGACCAGGCTTCGGTCAGATTTGCTGCTGAGGAAAAGGTTGAGTCCCTACACAGCTATCAGCCCTTGGGTGCTGTGCAAAAAGGACTATTGTCTAGAGCGATTGAAGCCGCATATCAGGCCAGAGCTAACGAGGATCTCCCATTTCCAGACTTCGAAACTGTCTACCAGCAACTCAAAACTGTGTACGAGGAAGAGGACAAATCCGACGATACGCTAACTGAGGTGCTTAGGAAATTGACCGCATTTCATCTTTTTCCGAACCTGCAAGAGTGCAATAACCTGGTGGATAATCTGACGGAAGAGACGCTGGTAGTGGACCTGCACGCGCTACCAGCCCTTAGGGAACTTGTGGCGTTTTGCGTTATAGAAAAGCTGTATCGAGAACTGAAGGCAATGCCTGATGCGCCGGTGGACAATCGGACGAATTCACGCCAGTTGCGCACTCTTCTTGTCATTGACGAAGCCCACAATTACTTGCCGCGAAACAACATCTTCCTAGAAAAGCTGATTCGGGAGATGCGCTCGAAGGGGCTCGCGGTCGTGCTCTTGTCGCAGTCGCCAGACGATTTCGAGCAGAAGCGCTTTGACTACACTGAGCTGTTGGAATTTGTATTCGTCCTGAAGTGCACCACGAACAAAGCACAGCATATTCAGAAGCTCATTCGATGCCGACTCGAAACGGCAAAGAATTTGGTTCCCAAGCTAGCAAATCTGCCATATCCCGAATGCTATACACAGACCAGAGTTCATTTGGGCAGTGACTACACACATATGAAGGCCGCGCAATTTCACCTCGCGTATCGCTAATTTGCCATGGTGATTGAATCGGATGTGATCTCTGTGCTTCGAGAATCAACGAAGGCCCTGAAGGCTCGCGAAATTGCTGCGCTATTGCAACGAACGCTACACACAGACGTCACACGGTCTGACGTCAATCAGATCTTGTATCGGCTCAAGATCCGCGGGCTAGCCGAAGTCGACGATGAGTTTAAATGGTTGTTGCTTCCAGATAGCAGCCGCACCGAGTCGAAACGGGCAGAAACGGTTCAGGGGGATCCGCGACGTAACAGAAGGGAGAGCTACTATGACGTTCTCCAAGTCACGAAAAATGCCCACCCTAACGTCATAATGAAAGCGTACAAAGCTCTCGCGAGCGTATACCACCCGGACCACTCGACTCCTGTTGAGCGAGCCAAGGCCGAAGAGCGGATGAAACTGATCAATATCGCTTACGAGATTCTTTCGGATTCTCGGAAACGTGCCGAGTACGACAAAAAGCTTGAAGATTGAGTTGCTTTCAGCCTGCTGATTTGACCGTCCCTATCGTGCCGCTTTTGCAGCCACTGCGTCACGGAGAGTTCCTTCCATATCGTGCTTGCGAACGAGACGAAACAGACAACGTCCTTTGCTGAGACTCTCCCACACGGTTCCCACGTCAGTTTTCTCTTTTGTGTCTTCGGTGGTCGCGAGCATCTCACCTTTGTACTCCACAACGAATACGCGTCCGTCGTTCAATTTTGCAACAAAATCAGGATAGAAGTAGTCGGTCGACGGTGAGCGCTCCGTGAAGCCCATCTTGCGTTAGGGCGGTGCGAGGTTGCAATCTTGGGGAATGAGAGAGCGCGGAAAGCAGGCGTGGACGAAGTGGCGGAAGGTGGTTTCCGAGCAGGCGGGGAGCGGGCAGACTGTGGCGGCGTTTTGCCGCGAGCGTGGGGTATGCGCTCCGCAGTTTTTCGCTTGGAAGAAACGATTGCGTGAGGCCGAGACGGCCAAGTTTGTGGAAGTAACACTGGCGGCGAACGCGCCGGAGTGCATGGCGTCGCGGGGCACGGCGATTGAGGTTCGGCTCAAGAACCAGCGCAGCCTGCTGGTGGGGCCGGGATTCGACGCGCATCATTTGCGGGCGTTGCTGGCGGTGGTGGAGTCGGAGGCATGATCGGGCTGCCCAGTTTGCACACGCTGGACCGGGCGCAGACGGCGCGCATCTGGCTGGCGGCGGAGGCGACCGACATGCGCTGCGGCTTTGACCGACTGGCGGAGCGGGTGAAAACGGTGATCGGCGAGGACCCGCTCGGTGGGCATTTGTTCGTTTTCCGCTCGCGTCGCGGGGACCGGCTGAAGATTTTGGTGTGGGACCGGGACGGATTCCTGCTGTGGTACAAGCGGTTGGAAGCGGGCGTGTTTAAGCTGCCGCGGGTGGGTGAGGGGGCGCGGTCGGTGGAGTTGCGCGGGAGCGAGTTGGCGATGATCCTGGATGGGATCGATGTCTCGAAGTTGAAGCGTGTGCCGCGCTACCAACGCGCCGCGCGAACCAATCCCGATAACCAAGAAAAAGTTCTGATCTGAGATAACTACGGCGCTGTACTTACATCTAAGTGTAAGTGCACCCCGCGGACCCGAACCTGGCCAACCTACCCGAGGACCGCGACGCCCTGCAAGCGCTGCTGCGTACTCTGTTGCTGGAGCGCGACCGCGAGAAACAGCGGGCCGAAGAGCAGAGCCAGCGGGCCGACGATCTCCACGTTGAAAATCTGCGCCTGCAACTGGAACTGGAACGATACCGGAAGTGGTACTACGGACCGCGCGCGGACCGGCTGCGTTCGCCCGGCGATCTGGCGCAGGTGCTGCTCGACTTCGCCGAGGGGCTGGAGCAGAAGCCGATCTGCCCGGACGAGATTCCACCGCAGGCAGGACCCGAACATGAACTGCGGCGGGTGCAGCGGCGGCGCGGGCGGCGCGCTCTGGCGAACTTCGACCATCTCCCTGTCACTACGAAAGTCTATGAGCTCAGTGCGGAGGAGCGAGCGTGCCCGTGCTGCGGAGTCGAGCGTAAGGAGATCGGCGCGGACCAAAGCTGGCAGATCGAGTACTTGCCCGGTCGCTTTGAACGCATCCAGCATGTGCGCAAGAAGTATGCCTGTGCGGGTTGCGAGCACGCCGGCGAGGATCCACGGATCGAGGTGGCGGACAAACCGGAGGTGGCGATCGACAAAGGGCTGGCCGGGCCGGGACTGCTGGCGTACATCGTAACCAGCAAATTTTCCGATTACTTGCCGTTGTACCGGTTGGAAGACATCTTCGAGCGCCAGGGTTTCGAGATCTCGCGGGCGACCCAGTCGGTGTGGTGCGGCGATGTGGCCGACTTCGTCGAGCCCGTCTATCAGCGAATGGTGGAGCAAGTGCGGCAGTCGCATGTGGTGGCGACGGACGACACGATAATGCCGATGCTCAGCCCGGAGAAAGCGAAGTCGGCGCGGATGTGGGTGTATGTCGGCGACGCGACCCATCCCTACAACGTCTTCGACTTCACTTTACACCGTGGCCGCGACGGGCCGAAACATTTTCTGACCGAGTATCGGCAGGTTTTGTTGGCCGACGCCTATGGCGGTTACAACGGCGTGGTCGCTGGGAACCAGATCACGCGCGCGGGATGCTGGTCGCACGCGCGTAGAAAATTCATTGACGCCGAGAAGGTCGCGCCCGAGATCGCGCGCGAAGCGGTCGGCTGGGTGCGCGCACTCTATGCCGTGGAGAAGCAGGCCAAGGCGGTTTCCGTGGCGGAGCGCCTGCACCTGCGCCAGGAGCAGTCGGCGCCCCTGTTAGCCGACCTGCGGCGCAGGTTGCTAACCTGGAAGGAGCAATTACTGCCCAAGCATCCCATGGCAGAAGCGGTGAGTTACACCCTCGGTCAGTGGGACGAACTGAACGTCTTCTGTTCCGATGGTGCTGTGCCCATCGATAACAATGTTTCCGAACGCGAGATGAAGCGCGTGGTGTTGAACCGCAAAAACTCGTTGTTCGTCGGCAACCCCCGCGGCGGCCGGACGGCGGCCATCCTAGCCAGCCTGACCAGCACCTGCCGCCGGCATGGCATCGACCCGCAACTCTATCTCACCCAGTTATTGGTGAACCTGCCGCAGGTCCGCACAAGCGAGCTGCCCGCCTGGCTCCCCGATCAGTGGAAACTCGGACAGGCCGCACGCCAAGCCAGCCTGTAAAGCACAGACTCTCCCGCTTCGCAGCTTCGCACGACCTGTGGTTCACAGAGCGCTCACGGTCGACGTGGGTAGCCAGAAGGAAAAGGGACTTCTTTCCAGGTTTCGGACCCAAAACTTCACTTGTTCGAGTGAGTCGATCAACAAGGCGCATTTGGCCTCCTCTGGATTCATGTGGCCAGGCGTTTTGTAGTAGTGCTTGTTGAAGCGAACCGGTCCTTCGTACAGGCTGTTCGCTGCATATTGCTCAGGCGGAAACTCGAAACAAAGCCCAGGGTCAACCTCAAGCGACGACGACGTCGAAAACAAAAACTCCTGGAATCGTCGATCATTCTCCGACCGACGATGCGAGGCTATCTTTGCCGTGGCCGCCTCCCGTAACCGATAACGGCTCTCGACAAGCTCTTCTAGGGGTATGCCCCGCGGTCCAGTGAGATCGTTCACCATGTTCAACAGGAACAGGCCGGCGTCACTGTGAGTAACATCAGGGTGGGGGATCCCCCGATCAAGCCATGCTGCCAGTTCCGATGGTGTCTGGGGACCGCGCACATGCAACAATTCGAGCTGATGGTGAAGTTCTTGGACGAATCGGTAGCCGATTTGGCCCTGGTCGTTCACATCCAAGACAGCCTCCCGAGTAGGGAGCGCGCGAGGAAATTCAACCTCGTTCAGAGTCGCGTTGAGGGATGACAGTTTCCAATTGGAGTCGAGGAATTGGTCTTGAAAGATTTCGAGCTGTCCATTTTCCCTTACCGCAAGCCATGGAACGTCGAAACGCTCCTGCAAAGCCGCCGGGAAGGGCTGCTCTCCGCGACTTCTCATCCCGATCTTTCGTACCGCGGTCTCATCCTCAGTACCAGAGACGCAACGGAGCAAAGCCAAAACGTCTTCACCTGTCATTGCCGGGCCGGAGTAGACGAGCTGTTTGGTGGTAGTGTCGAACTTGACAGCAGATCTCAATTGTTCAGGGAGCTGTTCGAGTTTGGGTGCTTCACGCAGGCCTTCCGCTATAGGTTCAGACGGCAGATCCAGTGTGAAGTCAAATGTGCCAGGTTCTGCGGGAGCGATGAATTGTCGGGCTTCAAAGGCCTGAAAACCACTCTCAACTAACGCGTCGGTCAACGCCTGGGCGGCGTCCGTGAACCCTTGTGATGTCGCAAACGCGTAGGCCTGATTAAGCTCTGGTTGCGTCTTGAACTCCGCCCGAGGAAGCCGCAAGACGCGGCCAAGCAGCTGTTCAACAGCAGTGTTGTGCGTGAGGTTCGCAACGCTGCAAAGAATGTAAGCAAAAGGACAGTCCCAACCTTCTCTAAGCGCTTGCACAGTGATGATGAATTTAATGGGACAGTCTCGGCTTGAAACATCGACGTTTTCGAGATCCCGAACTTCACCTGTTGCAACCGCGATCTCTTGTTCACGGATTTCGAAATCGCTGAGCAGCACTTGCTTCAATATATCTGCAGTGACACGCTGTTCGGTGCCGCTGCGATGCTGCGCCTGAAACAGCACAATCGGTCGAATATATTCACCCGTTCGAGCAGCCTCTTCCTTGGCAATTTCCTGCAACTCGCCTTGTCTTGCTACCGCTGCGGCCATTGCTTGTTTCCAATCCTTAAGTGTCAATAGCCGGATCGGAAGTTTGATCATTGCTTCCGCTTTCAGTTCTGCGGCGGAAACGTGATAGACAACATTACTGGGGTTGTCCTCTTGATCGGGGGTTGCCGTGAACTCAACGATGCAAGATGGCTTGAAACGAGCGAGAGTGTCAAAAGACAAGTGGGTGCGAGCATTGTGAGCTTCGTCAACAACCACAATCGGAGCGCGTAGCCTGAGAACATTGGCTAGACTCTTGGGGAAATTCCCCTCCCCGTCCGTTTCTAGTAGGAGGCGCTGTTCGTCTGCGATCCCGGTAAAGTGGGGCTGCAAGTAGCCCGAGGTTTCATACACTTTCCTACCTTCCGTGTCTTCCACTCGAAGAGCGGCCAGCGTAGACACGATGATCACCGTGTCCGATTCCAACGAGCCACGCTGAAGGTACATGGCTTCGGCGAGACTCAATACAGAGACTCTTCCTTCAAAAGCGACGTCAAGGGCTTGGCGGTAGGGGTGATGTCGGTCCCGCAACGCCGCAAGCGTTTGTTGAACGATCACGTTGGTTGGTGCCAGCCACAATACGACTACACGTTCTGCGAGAAGCCACTCTCGTGCGGTTATTCCTACAGCATGCGATGCAATCACGGTCTTGCCGCCGCCTGTTGGAACGCGGACACAAATGTAAGGCATTCCAGGAAACTGTTGAATCGGCACGTAGGACCGTTGCGTTGACCCATAGAATGCTTGCGCTGCGCCTTCAGTGCGGGCGGCGCGAAAGAAGGTCTGCAGTACTTCAAGGCAACGTTGCTGGTATTTTTTGAGAGCGAAAGCCATCAGTAAACCTTGATTTCGTAAGGAATTTGCTTGAAGACGATCTGTTCACGTTTCAAGCGAGTCTGACCGATCCGGCATCCTTCACCAAAAATAACGCGAGGACCATCGTGGGTGGGAAGCTGTTGCAGGATCGAACCTGTCAAAACGTTGCCGCCATCAGGTCTCTTATCACCTAAAATCCCATTGAACAGGAGGTAATAGGCAGTACCATTGCATAATCCTATGAGCGGCGACCCTTTGCGAGCCGCAGTTGTGACCAGCGGCTCACCCGTTTCAGTGAAGAATACATGCTGTGCGAGTTCCAAAAAGGTGACTGTACTGCCTACCTGGCCCGCTGCGTCAAACAAGGTGGGCCCGATTCGAGTAAAGCGATATGCGCCTCCGCCTTTCCACTCGACGGCCTCACTGATGCCGCCTTGATCTTTTCCCTCGATTACCGCCCGCATACGATTTGCAATGAGCGTCTCACAATAGTTTCTTTCTTCGGCCATGATCCATCTGCGACCCATTTTGTGAGCAACTGCCCCGGTTGTCCCACTTCCTGCGAAACAATCCAGTACAAGGTCACCTTTGTTAGTGGCAATCTCGATGATTCGCTTCATCAGGCGCTCGGGCTTGGGCGTATCGAAAGCCTCGTCTTGCCCTGCAAACGCAAGCACCTCTTTCTTCGCCTCGTCAGTGTGGCCGACTTCTTCGTGTGGCCACCATGTCCAGGGGACTAAGCCCTCAACTTCGTCGAGATACCGAATAATTCCGGGTGCAGAATTCCCCTTCTTACCAAACCAGATCCTTCCTTCAGCGCGGAGTTTCAAGAATTCTGGTTCAATCGTGCTCCAGCAGCGTCCTTTCGGAGGACGAAGTACGCGCCCCGAGGGTGTGGTGACTGGGTACATCTGATTGGTACGATAGCCCTGCGCGGTCATCGGTATCGCACGCCATCGCCCCTTGGGATCGTTGTTAAGGTTCTTGTAAACCGCGGCACTCTTGCTATCTAGCGGGACGCGGTTTCTTGCACGTTTGAACGAATCGCGGTTATGCGCGTATACGACGATGTATTCGTGGACATCGCCTACTGCCTCTCTATTTTCGCGCGAGTAGCGTTTTTGCCAAATCATGGTCGCGACAAATCGCATAGGTTCAAAGATCTCGTCGAGTAGCAATCTGAGGTATCCGATTGAGTCATCGCCCATCGAGATCCAAATCGACCCGTCGTCTCTGAGAAACTGCTTTAGGAGTTCGAGCCGGGGATACATCATGCACAACCACTTGTCGTGGCGAGAGAGATCTTCCGTTTCACTCCCCACAACTCGGCCTAACCAAGATCGAATTTCCGGGCTGTTTACAGCATCGTTATAGACCCACCGCTCATTGCCCGTATTGTAAGGAGGGTCAATGTAGACACACTTCACCTGGCCTGCATAGTACGGGAGGAGAGCCTTCAGGGTGAAAAGGTTATCCCCATGTACCAAAAGGTTGCCGCTTCCGGAATCGCCGACGGAAAGCTGCGGGTCACATTTCAGAAGCCGGTAGGGGATTTCCCGGTGGTGATCTATTGAGTCTCGCATAATATAGAGTCATTCTGGCCATAAAGAAGCCTGCTGCCAGAAAGCGGTGATCAGTCGCGGGCGGCGGCGCATACGGCGCAAAGTACGGACCGCTGCTTGGCTGAGTTGCGAGTAGTCCTTGGGACAAACGTTGGGCAGTTCGTGCTGTTTCCAATACGCCCAGATGAACTCCACCGGGTTCAACTCGGGGGCGTAGGCGGGCAGGTAAGCTTGGTGAATCCAGCCATCCAGCGAAGCGATGTAATCCTGCACCAGTCGGCTGCGGTGCGCCGGCAGCCTATCCCAGAGCAGCAACAGTGGAGCGGGCAGATGCCGCACCAGGGCTTGGAGGAAATCTCGTACCTGTGCCTTCTTAATCGCCCCCGGATAGAACCGAAAGTAGAAATTCCACACTGTCAGCCCGGCGGCCACCGATAAGGTTTTCCAATTGAAGTTGTACTGCAGCACCGGGGTCTGCCCACGCGGCGACCAAGTGCGGCAGCGGTGAGGGCGTTGGCTTAGTCCGCTTTCGTCGACAAAGATCAGGATGCGCCCCTCGCGCCGGGCTTTTTTTAAGGGCTGGCCACACCTTCTTTGTCCAATGTTCAATCTGTTCTTGGTTGCGTTCCCGCGCCCGTCCTGTGGGTCGTTGCGGACTCCAGCCCAAACCGATCAGCAGTTTCCACACGTGGCCGGGATGATAGCGCACGCGGAATTCGCGCTCGATCAGGTCGGCCACGCGCGGACAGGTCCACAGCGGCGTCTCATAGCCCAAGCGTTCGGGCCCTTGCAGCAGCAACCGATGCAAGCGCTGGAGTTGTCTCTGGCTCAAGCGCGGCTTGCGCCCAGCGCGTCCCGCCTTTTTCAGACTGGCCTTGCCTTGAGTACGACACTGCTTTACCCACCGAGCCACGGTCTGGCGAACCACTTTGACCTGGCGGGCAATGGCAGATTGATTCTCACCTCGTTGGTACAGGCGGATGGCTTGGAAGCGGCGTTTCTCTAGGGCATCAAAATCTCGTCGTACTCCAGCAGGGTTTCCCATGTTTGCTTAGACGCAGCAACATCGGACAAGTATCGCTATATTATGCGGGAGTCAATAGAACTGCCTTTTTTCCGATCCAATCTAATGCTGGCATGGTCAATCGGATTATACGGTGAGTTGGTTTCTGCCATACAGTTCATCTTGAGTCACCTCGCCTGAGTCCAAATTGACGCAAGGTGTTGAGGGGCAAGAAGGGGCATCATTGCATTTGTCCTTGTGCGCGGGTAACAATGGGTATCTTCCCCGGAAAGCGCAAGGCGCCGCTATGCAAAAGCAGGAGGGACGGCTTCTTTTCTCGCCGTCCGATCTTATTGCCTTCTTCGAATGTGACTTCGTTTCCTGGATGGACCGATTCCACTTGGAATGTCCCGGCAGGGTCACTCCCGATCCGCTCGACAGCATCGTTGAGACCATCTTCGCGCAGGGAGAGGAACACGAGGATGAGTATCTGTCGTCCCTGAAGAATAGTGGGGCCGTTGTGACGGACCTTTCCGGTGGCGAACTTTCGCCCGACAAAACCTTGGAGGCCATGCGGCGCGGGGATGCCGTGATTTACCAAGGGTTTCTAAAGCATGAAGACTTCTTGGGGTATCCAGATTTCTTGGTACGAGTGGAAGGGGTTTCCCGGTTGGGAAACTGGCACTATGAGGTTCATGACACAAAGCTCTCTCGGGAACCGAAGCCCTATTTTCTCGTTCAACTATGCTGCTATGCGGAGATGTTGGAAGCCGTTCAGGGACGCAGACCAGAACACGTCGCAGTGGTGCTGGGTACGGCGAGTAAAGAAGTTCGCCGATTTAGAACCGACGATTTCTATTTTTACTACCAGCAGGTGAAGAACAGATTTCTAGCGAGTCAAACTTCTTGGGAGGAAAAAAGCCCTCCTCCCATTCGTGGCAAGGAGGATTTCGGGCGTTGGGGAACGTATGCGGAAGATCTTCTCGAACGGCAAGATCATCTGTGTCGCGTCGCCAACATTACGCGCCTCCAGATCGCACGACTCCAGAAAGATGGGATTTGTACATTAACGGCGCTGGCGGAGGCCGCTTGTGACCGTGTTTCTCAAATGTTGCCTCAAACGTTTGAGAGGCTGCGGGCGCAGGCACGCCTGCAGCTCGTCTCGTCGGGCAAAGACACTCCTTTATACGAACTGATACCGCCAGATCCGCATGAGCCGAGGCGGGGCTTGGCTCTACTCCCTCCACGCCACGCTGCCGATGTCTTCTTCGATCTTGAAGGCTATCCCCTAGTTGAAGGAGGTTTGGAATATCTTTTCGGCGCATGCTACCAAGAGAATGGGGTCTTGGCATACCGCGACTGGTGGGCGCATGATCGGGAGCAAGAGCAGGCTGCTTTTGCTAACTTCATCCGATGGGTACATGCGAAGTGGCGTGGGGCTTATGGCATGCACATTTATCACTACGCTGCCTACGAAGAGACCGCAATTCGCCGGTTGTTGCGGCGTTATCCCGGTGTTTGCGAGCAGGAGGTAGATGACCTGCTCCGGAATGAGGTGTTCGTTGATCTGTACACGGTGGTGCGCCAGTCATTGATTGTGGGCGAGCCCAGCTATTCTCTCAAGAATATCGAGCACCTGTACCGAGTTGAAAGCCGCGGAGGAAACGTCGCGACCGCGGATGAGTCAATTGTCGCGTACGACCGTTGGCTGCAAGAGAAGGACGGAGAAAACGTTTCCACTTCCCAAAAACTTCAGGCAATCCGCGATTACAATCGCGACGACTGCGTGTCCACCGTGCAGTTGGCTGAATGGCTTCAGAAACTGCAAGCTGAACAGAAGCGGCCCTACATCGCTCCTAGTGACGCCTCTGAGGAAAAAGTAAGAGCCACTACGGAACCCGAGCAAGTTGCCGAGGAGCTCCTGCGGACGCTCCCCTCGGGAACGGAGCGCCAGGCCAACCCTGAGCGCTGGCGGACTCAAGAATTGCTGGCCAATCTCCTCCTTTTCCATCGACGCGAAGATAAACCAATGTGGTGGGCAATGTTCGCCAGGCATGAGATGACGGACGAACAACTTTGCGAGGATCTGGATTGCCTATCCGGTCTAGAACGCACAGCTGCACCGGCTGCTCCAGTTGACCGTTCATTTCTTTACGAATACCGGTTCGATCCCGATCAAGACACGAAATTAGATTCGGGAAGCAATTGCATATTGGCTCAAGATCTCAAGTGTAAGACCACTATTGAGCAGTTTGACCGGGAAAACGGAGTGTTAACGATCAGGCTAGGGCGCAAGCGAACGGCGCCACCGTCGCGAATTAGCTTGATCCCCTATGAATACGTGCCTGCCGAAGTCATCACCCAGTCCATTTTGAGGACTGTCCGCGATTGGCAGAAACGTGGCACGCTCCCAGAGCCGGTCGCGAGCTTCCTGGAGCGTCAGCCACCGCGGATTCGACATCACCAAGGGGGCGCCATTGTTCCGGTAGGTACCGATCTGGTGACTGGAACGATTACTGCCATTGCCAATATGGATAACAGCGTTCTTGTAGTGCAGGGCCCGCCGGGGACCGGAAAGACTTATACGGCTGCCCGCGCGATCGTTTCGCTTATCCGTGCGGGGCATCGGGTCGGCATTTCTGCTAATAGCCATAAGGCAATTGACAACCTTCTAAATGAAGTCTCTGTCGTAGCCTCGAAGACGGGGTTGCGATTATCTGGAGTCCATGTCTGGCGGGACTTCGATCCGAACCAGAGACTCGGTCCGGGCCTGAAGTATGTCGAATCGCCAAAGGACATCCCTGCGGTCCTTCCGGGGCTGAACATTATTGCTGGCACAGCCTGGTGCTTCAGTGCGCCAGAGGTGGAAAATCATCTTAGCCATCTCTTCGTTGATGAGGCAGGCCAGGTTTCAATTGCGGATTTAGTGGGGATGGCACGGAGCGCGCGCAACATGGTGCTATTTGGCGACCAGATGCAACTGAATCATCCGGTTAAGGGTGTTCACCCAGGTGAAGCGGGTCAATCCTGTCTGGAATATCTGCTCCAGGGGCGTGACACTGTGCCCGATGAAAGTGGCGTTTTTCTCGCCATCACACGTCGTATGCACCCGAGGATTTGCTCTTTTGTATCCGGAATTTGCTATGAAGATCGTTTGCACGCCTTTCCCGAGACGGAGTTGCGAGTTCTGGTGCCTCAGAACGCGCAAACCGTTCAAATCCCTGCAGGCCTTCTCTTTGTGCCCGTTTCACATGAAGGAAACAGTCAAGGTAGCGATGAGGAAGTAGACAGAGTCAGTCAGTTGGTGGACGAATTGCTTGGTGGTGTCAATTACCACGATGGGGCACAGACCAGAAGACTGAGCGAAAAGGATTTGTTGATTGTTGCCCCCTATAATATGCAGGTACGGAAGCTTAAGCAGCGACTACCAGCGTTGCAGGTGGGAACGGTTGATAAGTTTCAGGGGCAGGAGGCTCCCGTTGTTATCTATTCGATGTGTGCGAGCGCCAGTGAGGACTGCCCAAGAGGAATGGAATTCTTGTTCAGTCGGAACCGGACGAACGTAGCACTGTCTCGCGCAAAGAGCCTTGTAATCGTTGTGGCTAGTCCAGGGCTAGCTCGCGCCACGTGCGCAAGCGTAAATCGGATGCGCCTGGCTAATATCTTTTGTCGGATAGTCGCGGAGTCCTGTGCGGTGGCAGGCGGCGATTGAGGATAATTTCGCTCGTGGGGCTAGAACGCCCAGAGCAAGGAGCGGGTTCCCGCTGGGAACGCCAGCTAATTCTTGAGAACAGACTGGCGAAATAGCTCAATCAATTCGTCGGAAAACCAGGCTCCCTTAAAGACCATTTCTTCCATGACTCTAATTGCATCGGATCCTTGTATGTGGCCAAGCGAAACGCCCATCTGCAGCAGACCGAGCCCACCTGTTAGGTGTAGCCCGACATCTTTAGCGGCCGCTCGGGCGTTGCCGTCGTTACTGACGAAAAACGCGCTACGAAATTTGGCAACAGTGATTGCACCCAATTCTCCAACTCCCAGGTTTCGGTAAGCGCGTTCGAGGTAGTGAAAAAAATCCAGTTCCGGTTCAGTCGTGAGAGCCACGACCTCACTACCGGCGGGAAGCGGCGTCTGATCTGATCTCGATAGCTCATTTTCGACGAAGTCAGAAATGAGCATCCTCCCGCTAGCCACGCTCTCCAAGAAAGCGTAGTTGCCGGTCAGATGAAAATCCAAAATCACGTTCGAGTCGAAAGATAGAGGCGCTTCCTCAAGCGGGTCCACTAGCTATTTCCTTTCTCCAGCTCTGAATGTCGTTGCGAGTTTGGACGAGATTTTGACCCAGAAGTTCAGACAGTTTCCCAACTGACACCATTCCACCGAGCGCAGCTTTGCGGGCCAAGAACTGAAAGCGGCAGACTTGACGCCAGGCGCCAATTAGATCAACTTGAAGTGGGGCAAACTCTTTGGTGTCGTCGCCAGCAGAGCGTTTTACCTTTGCAAGAAGGTCATCATGGTCTTTTGAGCCCATAAGCCCGCAGTCACGTAAGCGCCGCAGCAGTGCCTGGGCGCTGACCTTGAAGTGATGTTTCAAGAAGATGACATCCTCAAGTCCGATTGACTTCTGCCCGGCGGTCTTGTTCAGAGAATCTCGTAGTGCGGCTTCGGGTACCAAGAAGTTCGCGGCAAAACAATTTGCCACTTCCTCCATTTCGGGATCTTTTTTTTCCGGTGGGGCAGGATTCACATAATAGTCGCGGTGCATCAAGAGATGGGCATACTCGTGCACCAAAGTGAAGATATTCCTTTCTAGGGTATGTTTCCGGAGGTTCACGAGAATGCAAGAACCGTATCGATTCGAGAAACCGGAAAGCCCAAACACACCGTCTTGTTCAATTTCATCTGAGAAGACCCGGACGCCATTCTCATCGAGCAGCCTAAACACATTCGCTATTGGATCCAATTGTCCAAGCCCGAGGCGCTCCCGTTCGGACTGAGCTACTTGCGCCGCAAAGTGATAAGGCTTGGAGTGAAACATTGGTTGATACTTGTACTCCGGGGCTGGAAGGATGCTGTCGGCCACGCCGACGATTTCCTCCAGATCTCGATATGCCTCGCAGTGGTGCCGGAAGCGAGAACGAACTGCACTATTCGGAATGGTGTCCTCCGCAGCACGATAGAGCAACGCAAGTTGCTGGTCATCTTGCTTGAAAAAATCTGCAACGGCAGTACCAAGTATTTGCGCAGCTTTGAGTAGCTGGGCACTGTCAATTGCTACCTTTCCATTTTCGAAACCGCTCAGGGTCGCCCTAGATATGCCCAGACGCTCCGCGAATGCTTCTTGAGAAAGTTCTGCAGCTTCTCGGGCGACTCTCAGATTGCGTCCAATGATTTCCTTGACATCCATTTCATGTTCAGACAAACGCGATTCCTCCAACTGGCCGGCCAAACCGTGACTTGACGACGGTGCGGCCGAGTCACTGGAGTTTCCAGTGCGATGGTCGAGCTCCTTGTCGTTACGGTCCACAGGGGTGCCTCCGTAAGTATTTCTATACAAAAAGGTTATACCACGATTCAATAAACGTCAAGATTTCTTTACCACTCTCAGTAACTTACGGTGTACAATATGCATCTGATGTATAGTAATCAATTCATCCTTCACCATGGGTGTTGGATGCGAAGTGAATCCAGAAAGGTGGCAAGAAATGGAAACTGTAGAGGATATCAAACACAAGGTCATAACTGTTTCAGTGAACAACCGTGAGGTGGCGTTTTCAGAGCACGAGGCCACTGGAACAGTGATCAAAGAGACCGCCATTCGCCAGGGAGTACCCATCAAGCAAGATTTCAACTTGTTTGAGGTTAAGCACGATGGGTCGCTAAAGCCAATCGCCGACAAGGAGACTGTCCGTCTGCACGACAAGCTCGCATTTCGCGCGACGGCTCCTGACGACACCTCGGAGAAATGACTGTGACTCCGGAAGTGAAGCAAGGCGTCGAGGAAGTGAGGGCGAGTTTTCCGGGCCATGTAGTCGAAGTTGTCGATGAGGCACAAGGTGGGGCATACGTCGTGATCCGAGACCTACCGATTGGCGGCAAGTACATTCCTTCGACTACTTGGCTGGGATTCTTGATCCCGTTTCAGTATCCACGTGCTGATGTCTATCCGCATTTCGTGGACGCGTCGATTGTGCGCGTCGACAACAAAGGACACGGCGGCGGGATCAGCGGACGGATGGATTGGCAGAATCGATCGGCGCTCCAGATTTCCCGTAAATCGAACCATTGGGACGCCGCTAGTGACACAGCAGCACTCAAGGCAGTCAAAGTGTTGGAGTGGTTCATCGCGCAATGAGAAAACCAGTTTCCATGACGATGGATGCACGTTTGTTTGATGAGCTCCAAGCTCATTTATTCCCTGGTGATCACGATGAGCATGGGGCGGTCATCGCTGCGGGAATCGTCGAGACGGAGCGCGGAACTCGGCTGCTGGCTCGCGAAGCCTTTCTGGCGAAAGACGGAGTCGAATACGTCCCCGGTACGCGTGGCTATAGAGCTCTGACGGCGCGTTTCGTTGCTGAGAGATCCGGCCATTGCGAGAATGAGAAACTCTGTTACCTCTCTGTCCATTGCCACGGTGGAACCGACAGGGTTGGATTCTCAGGTGACGATTTTGCTTCTCATGAGCGTGGATATCCTGCTTTGCTCGATATCACTCGGGGCGGGCCAGTGGGCGCCTTAGTATTTGCCGAGAATGCCGTGGCGGGCGACCTTTGGACTCCGCGAGGGCGTTTCCAACTTGACCATCTGACGGTGGTGGGCTCTGTTGTGAAGCGGCTTTACCCATCACCATTAAGTGAGCTTGTTCCGAGCAGAGCCATGTACGAGAGACAATCTCGACTGTTTGGCGATCTTGGTCAAGCCATTTTGGGCAGGCTAAAAGTCGGGATCATTGGGCTCGGTGGCGGTGGTTCGTTGATAAATGAATGGCTGGCTCATCTCGGAGTTGGTCACATTATTGCGATTGATTTCGATCGCGTTGACATAACGAACCTACCGAGAATCGTCGGAGCGACGCGGTGGGACGCGTGTTCGCTATTGTCCGAGAGACAAAGCGAGTTCCTCCGAAGAATTGGGAAAAGGTTCGCAAACTACAAGGTCAAGGTGGCGAAGCGCGTGGCCAAGAGGGTGAACCCAAGGATTAGGTACGATGCGGTAGTTGGAGACATCCTCGATCTGGAGACCGCCGCACTCTTGAAGGATGCCGATTTCATTTTCTTGGCAAGCGACTCTATTCAAAGCCGTCTGGTATTTAACGCATTGGTGCACCAGTACCTTGTTCCTGGAGTACAGGTTGGAGCAAAAGTGCCCGCCGATGAGAAGACGAAGACCATTACAAATGTTTTCACGGCAACGCGCCCTGTCATGCCAAGCCCCGGTTATGGTTGCCTTGAATGCAATGACCTAATACCGCCGAGCAAACTGCGCGAAGAAGCACTTGCAGTAAATGAGCGTCGCCGACAACGCTATACGGATGATCCTGAAATCGCAGAGCCCAGCGTAATCGCACTGAATGTCCTGTCTGCTGGTCAGGCGGTATCGGATTTCATGCTGATGTTTACGGGGCTGTTTGAGCCCGGATTAGAGCTTCGCTATCAATTGAACTTTGTTAGAGAACGACAGATCTGCAAGGTTGAGCCGACTATCAAGCTGAACTGTCCGGACTGCAGCAACTCTGCGAACAGCCGCCGGGCCCGAGGAGATCGTGGTCGCCTTCCGTGCCGAGAGTAAGGACGAATCGAAATGTCAGGAATTGATTGAGACTAGGGAAGGAGCGAATGTGAGTATTACACCAGTTCAACCCCCGAAGGAACAGCAGATGTTTTCGGGTATACAGTCCGTTGCAGAGCAGCTAGTAAATGGCCGGCTCAATTCAGTGGGGAAGGCTCCACGAGTCCAGTTTCACAAGGAGCCGTCAAGGCATTTTTGGATTTACCGTCCTGAACATCCAAAGCTGCGCCTTGATGTTCAGCTCGCGGACGATCTTAAGTCTATTCGTTTCGCCACGAGTACAACTGCCGACTGCCGTTTGGATCTTCGGACGTTTGCTGGTGGTCAAGTTCAGTTGTTTAACGGACCCAATCTAATTTCGATTGAGGACGCCGCTAGTCTTATCCTAGCTTCGTTTTTTCAGTGACCGCCTGATAAGGAGTATAGACAATGCCTGGATACGAGGAACACAAACTCGTGGGAGGGTTGGTAGGAGGCGCGACAGCTTTCGTATTTGCACTAGAGCAACCTCCTCTATTAGCCCTAGCCGAGATCGTTGGCGGATTTATTGCTGGGAGGTTTGTTGCGAATTGGCCGGATGTCTTGGAGCCTGCGGTTTCATCCCATCACAGAGATGCTGCTCACGCGGTCGGCCCAATGTTGCTGGCTGGAAGCGTGGCGTTTCAGAATGTGGTTTCACTGCAGAGCTTGCTGCGTGCGCAGGCGCAGGAGCGTCTCGAAGCGGCCGCCAATAGCAGTAATGCCTTGCTGCAACTATTGAATCTTGGAATTGGATTGCTATTACATTGTGGGGCGGGTGCAGTGCCTGCTATTCCGGCGAGTTATGCATCCCATGTTGTGCTCGATGCCGGCACCTCGCGTGGAATCCCGTTTCTAACCCGTGGCTTCTAGCGAGCGCTTATGTGACAAGCGGTCGACTCCGTAGTTCGCGCTTACAGCTTGCGCGGTGGCTTGGCTATCGTGTTTGGCTCACGGCTAGCAGTGACAGTAGTCACATAACATCGGATTTTCGACTGATATGTTCCACTGGGGTGTTATCGGCAGGGTTGACCAAGGAGTGGATTATGGGGCTTGTCTTCCAGTTGTTGATCGCAGCAATAATCGGGTTGGGCGTCGGGGCACTGCTGACAGGTCAATTATTTAAGGCACGGTCTGCAGTATCTGCTGAACGGAACCGGAGCGCGGAACACCAGCTAGCGGATGCAAATGCTCGCATAGACCTCTTGCAGTCCGAAGTGGCGGTGAAATCAGCCGCACTGTTGGATATATCAACAAAACTTGCAGGACTGGTCTCCGAACGGGATGGGTTGAAAACGGTAGAAGCACGTGGAGTCCAGCTTGAGTCGAAGCTAACAGAAAAGAACGAACAGCTCGGAAAACTGTTGGCTGATCTCGCGGGAGTTACCGCGCAGCGAGACGCCCTGAACGATGTTGTACTAAGGGATAAGGAGGTCATCGAAAAACTGGAGAAGCAGGCAAAAGAACTCCCGGCGATGGCCTCGCAATTAGCCGCTGCCACAACCGAGCGCGATTCGATCAAACTGCAATTGGAAGATGCGAGTGGTCAAATTGAAGTGCAAAAAGGAGAGTTGCGGGATGGAAGGCTCAGAATCGAGCAACTAGTCCAGGAACTTGCGGAGGGCAAAACAGCCCTGGAGAATGAGAGGAACGCCGCTGCCGAGAAACTGGCGTTGCTTCAGAGTGCGGAAGCTCGCCTGGTATCCGCATTCGACGGTCTTGCGGTTAGGGCTCTTCGCGAGAACAATGCAGAATTCTTGCGACTTGCGACTAATCAACTTGAACAACAACAGAAGCTTGTGTCTGGGGATGTTGAATCCAAGAAGGACGCTATAGCCGCATTGCTGCAAACAGCGAGTTCGTCCCTCCAGCAATTGGAAGAGCAGATACGGAGCATTGACTCTGAACGTCAGAAGTCCCATGTGTCCCTGGAGCAGCAAATAGTTTCGCTGGTCGATCTGCAGCATCGCCTTTCCGACGAGACACGGCGACTCTCCAAGGCACTGGAGAAGCCGACAGTCCGTGGGAACTGGGGTGAAGTTCAGCTACGGCGAGTTGTTGAGTTTGCAGGAATGATCGAACATTGCGATTTCCACGAACAGACGACCGTCGAGGATGATGAAGGTAATCGCAAGCGACCTGATCTCACAGTCAACTTGCCCAATGGTCGCGTTATCGCTGTCGACGCTAAGGTTTCCGTCGACGCATTCATTAAGGCAGCCAATGCCGATTCCCCGGCGCTGATCAAAGAACTCATGAACCGGCATGCGGATCAAATTCGCAAACATGTCAACGATCTTTCATCGAAAACGTACTGGTCGCAGTTCCCGAATTCTCCGGATTTTGTCATTGCATTTGTGCCCAGCGAGGCTTTGCTCAGTGCGGCGCTTCAGACGGATCCGACTCTACTTGACGATGCTGCAGAAAGTCGCGTGTTACTGGCCAGCCCGCTCACGTTGATTGCGCTTCTCAAAGCTGTCAGCTGCGGCTGGCGAGAAGATAAATTGGCCAGGAACGCGGAGGAAATTAGTGAGCTCGGCCGAGTGCTCTACAAACGGCTAGTGACCCTCGGGGGACATATGTCCAGCCTTGGGGATAGCCTGGGGACTGCAGTGGATCATTACAACAGTCTCGTGGGTTCGATTGAGCGCTCGGCGTTCCCGGCGGCCCGCAAGTTTGAACAGTTGGGAGCTGCCGTTGGCACTGACCTGGAACAGCTTGGGCCGATTGAGAAGACGGCGCGGGCACTCCATTCACCGGAGTGGAAAACGTGTACAAGCGACGTTGAACTTGAGGGCGCAACCGAGCTCGCAAAGGCTTAGCTATCGTCTTGTGTCAACATGCGAGGGCCTCAGGTGCTACAACGTCAGATCCCGATCCCAAATCCCTGTGCGACGGATAAACCTTGATTGACTTCTAGGGCGGAGGTCTTCGAGACATCGGCTCCTAATTGTGGCCCGAGTTTTGCCAGGTCGTCGGTAAAGAGAGTGACCTCGTGGCTGGCGCGGGAGAGGGAGACGTAGGCGAAGCGGGAGTTGAGCACGTCGGGGTGGGCGGTGGAATCGGCGTGCACAAGGGCGCGTTCGGCGGTGAGTCCCTGGGCACTGTAGCTGGTGACGGCGTAGCCGTGGTCGAAATGACGATGCTCGCTCGGAGCGAAGTCGATCTGGCGGTTATTGTCGAGACGGGCTGAGAGGCGTCCATCGGGATGGACCGCCTCGATCACGGCCAGTTCGCGGTTGGCGACGCCGAGCGACTTGTCGGGCGCGGTGAACTGGATGCGGTCGCCTATGGAGAACTCGCGGTCGTTCTCGCGGTAGACGCTGACGCCGGTCAGGCGGCGGGGATCATAGGTGGCGAGTTCTCCTTTGGGTTTTTCAACGGTGAGCTGGTTTACGGTTGGGTCGATGGCGACGACCGATGCGTAACTGGCCGCTTCGATCCCGACGGCTTTGCTGCCGCGTGTGTAGCGGACAACATCGTCGATCTCGTAGTGGCTGGCCCAAGAGCGTTCGGCCCCGGTCATGTCTTGACGCGGAACCAGGACGCGAAACGTATGGTCTTCCAGGCCAAGAGCGCCGATGGCCTTCAACTCCTGGCGGACGGCAGCGTTCAGCTCACGGCGGGAAGCGTTGTCCGGTGAGACGATGAGCGTGTTGCCGGGCGATTCGACGCAGCTCTTGGCAATGGCGCGGACGCGCTCTTCCCGGTTGGGTATTTCCTTGATACGACCCTGTTGCCCAAGCGCGGCGAGCGCGGCGGAGACCTGTCCCGTCGCCAGCATTTCGACGGCGGATTTCAGCGCCGGGTCTTTCTGGCGCACGATCTCATCGAGCTTGGCCGTGCGCATTCCGGCCTCTTGCAGTTGTTCGAACGGGAGTCCCGCTTCGACGCCCTGGTGCTGGCGCGTGTCGCCAATCAAAAGCACGCGGTCATTGGTGCAGAGACGCGCAAAGAACTCGCGCAGCTGGTTGGTGCTGGCAAGGCTAGATTCGTCAATCAAGAATAATCGTTTTTGTTCTGGATTGTGTTCGGCATCTTGCCCACGGGCAAGGAAGCCCTGCAATGTTCCGGCGTGAACTCCGGCCTGTTCCAGTTGTTTCGCCGCGCGAGAGGTTGGGGCGAAACCCTCGACCTGATAACCCTGCGATTCCGCGGCGCTGCGGATGACGGCGAGCGTGGTGGTCTTGCCCGCGCCGGCGAAACCTTGGATCCCTTGGATGCGGTCGGGCGCGCTGAGCACATCTTCGACCACGCTCTTTTGCGCGTGGTTGAGATGTTCATGCCGGTCGGCAACGGCGATGGCCTGCGGGCGCGAAAGAACCGGCTCGGCCTGATTTTTCCCCTCGCGCATCCGATGAAGAATTTCCTGTTCGGCGGCGATGGTCTTGGCGGTGGTGAAGTGACGGCCCGGAACACTCTGAGGCCGTTCGACGATCAGAAATTCTCCGGATGCCAAGCGCGCGGCAAGATTGGCGCGCACCTGGACATGGGTGATGTCGCCCATGCCGCGCCGGAGTCCGTCGCGGATCAGCGCACGTTCATCGACGACCGCCTCGCGCTCGAAGTTCTTGTCACGGGAAAAAGTGAGCGATTCGCGGACACGGTCAACTGAGTTCACGGGCTTTTCTTGATGCTGAAGGGCGGCGCGGACAACGGCTTCGGCCTGGTGTCCGAAGTCGGCGGCGAGCTTGCGGTGCGCGGCCATCACCTCTCCCGGCGAGTGGATTTCTTTACGGTCGCGGGTCGAGTGCGCGGCGATCTCGGCGGCTTCTTTGCCGGAGTGTCCTGTGCGTTCGAGGTGCTCGCGAATCTGTTGGCTGCGGGGACTGGATGCGTCGAGGTATTCCTGCGTGTAGCCCTTGATCTCCGGCGCGCCGCTTCGCCCGGTCGTGATTTCGTAACCGAGTTGGCGGAGTTTGTAGGTCAATTCAGACTGATAGATGGCCGTGGCAAACTGTTGCGAAGCGAAAAGGCTCTGCGGCTGGATGGCGCGTGGTTGGCCGTTGTCGCGCTCGGTAACATTGAAAACGACCGCATGCGTGTGTAGTTGCGGCGCAACGTAGCCATCAACCGGGCGGGCGGTATCGTGCTCGAACTTGGCGGCAATAAACTTACCTGTGGTCTCGGGCGAATGATTGCCGCCGATGCGGGCCTGCGTGTAGCGTTCGAGCTGGTCGAGGGCAACGCGGACGCTCTCGCGGTGCGCTTCACGGACACGTTCATCGCCGCCGACCAAAGCCGTCAGCGATACAGACTTAGGCGCGGAAAAGGTCGCATCCCAACCGGCACGGTGCTCCATCGTCTTGACGGTCTTGCCGTCGGCGTCCTGATATTCATACGACGCTCGTTGCCGCACCAACTGCTCGCCGGTTTGCGGGTGCTGACCTTGGCTGAGTTTTGTGAAGTCCTCGGCAGCTACCGCCCCGGTAAGGCCGAACTGCCCGGCCAGACGGCCTTGCCACTCGCCTGCAATCACGCCGCGCTGTGACCAATAGTTCTGCTCCTTGGCAGTGAACTCCTTCTGGTGATAAGTCTGCGCCTGGGTTGCGGAAAGCGGTTTGGAGATAGTCAGCATGGCTTAAATTCTCGGGTCCAGGTTCGAGTTGGCTTGACGTTCTTCTTGTGTCGCAGTGGCGGGCTTCATCACCGCACTTTGTCTGTTCTGTTCATCGCTCGTGGGCTTCGATTCGGCGCGGGGTGCGGAGTCTGAAAGCACCTGATTCTTCACAGTCTCCGGTTGTTCCTTCTGCTCTGTGCGCGGTTCGCGGACAATGAAGTCGTCCTCCAGGCGCTCGATAAATTTCGGCTTAGACGCAGGAAGTTCCAGCAACGGGAACGAGAACCGCGTCACATAATTGCCGTGCTTGAGATAGGCGTTAAGATTTTCGAGCCCACTGATTTCGGAGTCCAGCACCAGTGGCTCGGTCTGCCGGTCGAGCGCAAAATTCCTGCCGTCTCGGGAGCCGTCGAAGTGCGTTTCCTTCATGCGCTCGATCTCCACCTTGCCGATGGCGCGGCTGACCCACTCGGCGGCATTCGGCTCGGTCGTTTTCAGGAATATCTTGGTGGCGGGCTGCGACAGCATGACCTCGGCAAGGTGGCCGTAAATGACTTCCAACTGCGCTTTGCCCTGGAAACCGAGAACGATTGGGTTGCGGGACTTACGGTTTTCGGTGATGGCGGTGTGAAGCTGCGGCAACTTCTGCAGGCTGGCCAGTTCGTCGAGCACAAACCACACCGGACGTTGTTCGGGCGTCGGCGCACTGAGCAGGCGGAGAACAAGCATGTCGATCCAAAGGCTATGTAGCGGGCGAAGTGCCTCGCGCTCGGCGGGCTGCGAGGTAATGAAGATCCATCCCTGGCGATTCTTCGACCACTCGCGGGCCGTCCATTCGGTCTTGGCATCAGTCTTTTTCGGAAGCAACCGGAAACTGTCGGCGACGAGGCTCAACGAGCCGAGCACACCGGAGCGTTGGTGCGGCGCGGATGGGTCGATCAGCGAGGCCAGTTCGGTGTTCTTCACGCGGTGGTCGATTTCCTCTGGGTGCGACATCCACTGCACCAACTGCTGCGGCGAGGGCAGTTCGAGAAGCAAATGGGCGAATA